>Ga0209164_1000157_pt1 | contig 217120 bp, 197 predicted proteins | sample MTBNYHSulfiMetaG_FD_187458 | JGI IMG/M metagenome (GOLD analysis project Ga0209164, IMG submission 187458) | Enrichment culture microbial communities from rom New York Harbor, USA that are MTBE-degrading - MTBE-NYH (New York Harbor Sulfidogenic)... | ecosystem: Environmental > Aquatic > Marine...
AACATATCGACCCTGCGGAAGGTCCTCGTCACATTGGGTCAAATATTTGCCTATGCCGTCCGGCACGGCTATTTGAGTTATAACCCCTTCGCCGATGCCAAACGACCCAAAGCCAAAAAAGGAGAGGGTAAAAAAAATATTCGGATCTTAAGCCCTGAAGAGATCCAGGCCTTTTTGGATGCCGTACCAAGCAAGAAATATCACACCATGTTTAAACTGGCCATTATGACCGGCGTTAGGCAGGGGGAACTCATCGGCTTGAAGTGGTCGGATATCGATTGGGACAATCGCCAGATCCACATCAGAAGGACATTCAATAATCAGGACTGGTATGACCCCAAAACCCCGACATCGGAGCGTAAAATCGATTTGGGACCCTCCATGGTCGCTGATTTGAAGAGGTGGAAGCTGGCATGTCCCCCCAGTGATCTCGATCTGGTTTTCCCCAACGAGGCTTTGATGCCCATAAACCATAACAATATGGTCAGGAGATTCTTTGAGCCGGCTTTACAAAGGGCGGGGATCGAGAAGATCAGGTTTCACGATTTGAGACATACCTACGCAAGCCTCTTGATTGAACAGGGCCAAAACATAAAATACATCCAGACGCAGCTGGGGCATTCGACCCCAACCGTCACCTTGAATGTGTATGCCCATCTGTTAAATGATACCAATCAAGATGCCGCCTGCCGCTTGGAAAATATGATTTTTGGGAAAGTGGTAGCAAAACGGTAGCACAAATTAAAAAAGGGGTTGGCCGATTTGACCTAACCCCTTGATTTTCTTGGTGGGCGATACTGGATTTGAACCAGTGACTTCTACCGTGTGAAGGTAGCACTCTCCCGCTGAGTTAATCGCCCGTATAGCTATGGGGCTTCTATAAAGGTTTCTCCGGGTCAGGTCAAGTGTTTTTTTGCGGGTTCCCGTTGTCGGGCAAGTCGGACGGGTCTATATCCGGCGGTGCATCATCCGGCGTTTCATCCTGTTCTATATCCGGTTTCAGGCCGGGTTTCCCATGCGGGGCACGGGAGGGGGATTCGATGATCATTGGCAGGTGCTCGGACAAATCTGTATTCACGGGTGCATCCGTTCCAGGATCGATGGGGTTTGGGGCGGGCGCCGGAGCCTCTCCTGGCCCATTGTCCGCTGCTGCTTCGGCGGATTCCTGACGGTCCGATCCTTCGGCCGTCCCGGCGGCAGTCCCGGACTTTTCCGGCGCGAGTTCCTTGGGGGTGGGGAGATCCCTGAGGTCCTTGAGATTGAACATTTCCAGGAATTTCCGGGTAGTGCCATAGAGGAGTGGGCGGCCGGGCATCTCCTTCCGGCCGAGGATTTTGATGATCTTCCGCTCTAGAAGCACTCGGAGGATGCCGCCGCAATCGACGCCCCGGATGTGCTCGATATCGCTTCTGAGCACCGGCTGTTTGTAGGCGACGACAGCCAGCGTTTCCATGGCGGCTTTACTCAGTCGGGTCGGACCGCTCTGGCGCAGCCGCTGAATCCACTCCTTGTGCTCAGGGCGGGTCCTCAGTTGGTACCCGCCGGCGACCGCCGTCAGATAGAAGCCGCCCCTGCGCTGTTCGTATTCGTCGATTAGTTTGTCCACGGCCGCTTTAACGGCGGCGATGTCCTCGGTTTCGAGAACTTCGGCCATGCGCCGAATGGAAAGGGGTGACCCCGAAACGAAAAGCAGTCCTTCGATGATATGTTTGAGATCGTCGTTCACTGATAAAACAACCGGATAGTACCGCTTTGCAAGTGTTGGGTGATGCGGACCAGACCCAGTTTGCCCATCTCGAGAAGTGCCAGAAAGGTGGCGATCAGCTCTTCCTTGTCGGTGTTTCGGGCGAAGAGTTCCGTGAAGGTCACGGATCCCTTTTCCTCCAGCACCTCGATGATGTAGGCGATCTTGTCCTTGATGGAGAATCGTTCGGTGTCGAAATCGACGCCGTGCTCCCCGGGCATGTTTGCGATGATCCGCTGGAAGGTGTCGATAAGATCGAAGAGGCTGACCTGGATGAACTGGTCCTCGGGATCCGGCTCGATCTCCTCTTTACCCGAGGTCCGAATAAATGTGTCTTCACCGAGAATCGGCCGGAGGGCAAGTCGCTCCGCCGCGGATTTCATGCGGAGGTACTCCACGAGGGGCCGGGTGATCTCCAGGCGCGGATCCTCCTCGTCCGCTTCATCGTTTTCGTGGTTCGGGAGCAGCATCCGCGATTTGATCTGGGCGAGCGTGGCGGCCATGAGAAGGAAATCTCCTGCGAAATCGACATTCATGGCCTCCATCCAGTCGATGTACTCAAGGTACTGCTCGGTGATGAGGGCGATGGGAATGTCGTAGATGTCCACCTCGTTTTTGTGGATGAGGTAGACGAGAAGATCCATGGGGCCTTCGAAAATATTTTCGAGCTTAACTTCGTATCGGTGATCCGGCATGGCGAAACGGGGTTGCCGCCGGGAGGCTTCAAGACTCCCGGCCGTTGCGTTAGATGCTCATGGCCGCCCGCACCTCTTCAATGGTCCTCTGGGCGACTTCCCGGGCTTTGTTGCCACCGGTAACAATCAGCTCGGCGAGGATCTCGGGCCGCGTTTCATAGTAGGCCCGCTTCTTACGGATAGGCTCCAGAAAGGCGATGAGGTTCTTGGCCATCTTTTTTTTGCAGGCGACGCAGCCGATTTGGGCCGACCGGCACTGCCGATTTATCTCATCGACGGTTTCCTTGGGACTGTAGAGTTTGTGGAAGTCGAAAACGTTGCATATCTCTGGGTTTCCGGGATCGCTTTTGAGCTTTCGGGCCGGATCCGTAATGAATTTCGACACCTTTTCCATGATCTCCCCGGGGGAGTCGGACAGGTAAATGGCATTGTCGTAGCTCTTGCTCATTTTCCGTCGATCCCAGCCCAGGATCTTGGAGGTCTGGGTCAGGATGGCCTGGGGTTCGGGAAAGGTCTCCCCGTAAAGGTAGTTGAAGCGTCGGGCGATCTCCCGAGTGATCTCCACGTGGGGAACCTGGTCCACGCCCACGGGTACGCCATCGGCCTTGTAGATGATGATGTCTGCGGCCTGCAGCACCGGATAACCCAGGAACCCATATGTCGACAGGTCTTTGCTGGCGAGTTGAACGATCTGGTCCTTGTAGGTGGGGTTGCGCTCCAGCCAGGGCACCGGCGTGATCATGGAAAGCAGGAGGAAGAGCTCCGCATGTTCCTTGATATGAGACTGCACGAAAAGGGTGCTCTTTTCCGGGGAGAGTCCGACGCTCAGCCAATCGATCATCATCTGCTTCACGTAGTCCGGAATCTTCTCCGGGTGCTCGTAGTTGCTGGTGAGGGCATGCCAGTCAGCGATGAAAAAAAAGCAGTCATACCGCTCCTGCATGTCGATCCAATTCTCCAAAGCGCCGTGAAGGTTCCCCAGGTGGAGCGGGCCGGTGGGGCGCATCCCGCTGAGGATTCGTTTTCTGTCTGTCATTGGGATAGGGTCTCCTAACTGTATGATCTTATCGGATTGGGCTCACATGATTCGGCCCCTACATATATAATTCCCTTGAAAAAAGCAATCCTATTGGCAGCTGGGGATCACCGCCCCAAAGAGGCGTTGTTCCGCGGACCTGTCTGTGCTAAGATGCCGAAAACTTGTTCAATCCAAGGTTCTCTGAAACGGCGGTACGGCCGTGAATGCCTTTCTAACATTCATCGGCTATGGCACCGCGCAGGCCATAACCGTGTCGGGAGAGGAGGACATGATGTCCTGCGTTCTGCTCAACCATGATTATTCGTTTCTCAATGTGGTGGACTGGAAAAGGGCGATGTGTTTGATCGCCAAGGGAAAGGTCCAGATCCTGGCCTGGTCCGAAAGGACGGTACGAACGGCCGAGGGGCTTGTCTTGAAAATCCCCGCCGTCGTCAAGCTAATCAAACTGATCCGGATCCTCTATCGTGCCAGGGTCCCCTTCAGCAAACGGAACATCCTCATCCGGGACGACCACCGCTGCGCCTATTGCGGGGGGCGGGAAGGGCGACTGACCATTGATCACATCATCCCCCGGTCCCGGGGTGGGGGGGACGAATTCGAAAATTGCGTGGCCTGCTGCCGGGCTTGCAACAGCCGGAAGGGCTCCAGAACCCCCCGCGAGGCCAATATGACGCTTCGGGTCAAGCCCTCCCAGCCCACCATCTCTGAATTTTTCCGGATGAAGGCCGTCAAGATGGGGATCCATGAGATCCTGGCGGAACTGGGGATCTACTAGCCGTCTGTCACGGCCCATCATATAGAAAGCAGCGGACCCAATCTTCCGGAAGGTGTTCGCGAAACATCGGGACATCCTTTCGGCAGCGGTCCATCACATGGGGACATCGAGGGTGAAAGTGACAGCCCTCGGGCGGCGACAGGGGGCTCGGGATATCGCCAACCAGGCTTTTTCGTTCCCGGGTCGCGTTGACGTCGGGCACGGGCGCGGCCTCGAGCAGCGCCTGGGTGTAGGGGTGCAGGGGATCAGCGTACAGATCTGTTTTTTTCCGCAGTTCCAAGAGCCGACCCAGATACATCACGGCGACACGGTCACTGATGTGGCGGACCACCGACAGGTCGTGGGAGACGAAGAGATAGGTCAGGCGAAACCGCTCCTGGAGATCCATGAGGAGGCTGATGACCTGGCCTGGATAGAGACGTCCAGAGCCGATGTCGCCGAGATGATGCCCGCCGCCATGCCGAAAATCGTCGCAATGAGCATGGCTGTGATGGACAGCTCGATGGTGGCGGGAAAACGCTCGGCGATCTCCGTCGTGATCTTTTCGTTGGTTTTGAGGGCCCGGCCCAGATCGCCCCGGGCGAGACGGGACATGAAACGCCCGTATTGGACGTAGAGGGGTTTGTCCAGGCCCAACTCCTCTTGCACCTGCCTGAGGGATTCCACTGAAGCCCGTTCACCCAGCATCATTTCGGCGGTGTCGCTCGTCCATCCACGCCTTGTGAAGCCGTACGCTCGAGGTGGGGTGGAGCTTGAAGTTCCGGACGGTTTTCAATTCAGGCCATACCACCAGAGAGTGGGCGATGTTGATCAGCGGCACTTCATCGTTGATGAGCTCCTGGGCGTGACGGTAGAGCTGAATCCGTTCATCCCTGGAGTTGGCCTGCTTGGCCTTGACAATGGTGTTGTGGTAGTCCTCTTTTTTCCATTGGGTCCGGACATTGGGGTCTGCCATGCCGTCCAGGAGCACTGCGAGGAAATTGTCGGGGTCTCCGTTGTCGCCGGTCCACCCCAGCTGGAAGAGATCCATCTCGGGCGGTTGGGTCCGCTGCTTCTTGAGATAGGTACCCCAATCGAAGGTCACCAATTTCACGTCGATTCCCACCTTCCTGAGATCGGCCTGGATGGCCTCGCCCACCTTCATGCCGTTGGGATTGTAGGGTCGTGCCACCGGCATGATCCAGAGGGTGATCCCGTTCTGGCCGGCCGCCTTGAGCTTGCCCTGAAAATCGGCCTCCTGAAGGAGTTTTTTGGCGGCTTCCGGATCGTAGGGGTGGTCGATGACGTCGTCATTGTATCCCCACATCGTGGGGGGAATGGTATTCTTGGCGACCTGACCGAGGCCGTAATAGATGTTGTCGACGATGGCCTTCTTATTGACGGCCAGTGCGATGGCTTTGCGGATCCGCTTATCCTGCCAGAGGGGCTTGGTGTGGTTGAAGCCCACGTAGCCGATATTCATGCCGGGCTGAGTTACCAGCTTCAGATTTCCGTCCTTTTCCGCCAGTTCGATGTCCTCGGGATTGGGCCACTGACAGATGGAGATGTTGCCGGTCTTCAGTTCCAGAAAGCGGACCGAGTTGTCCGGAATAACGCGGAATATGGCCTGGTCCAGGTAGGGACGGCCGCCCCAGTAGTCGTCGTTGGCTTCGAGGATGATTCGGTCGTCCTTGATCCATTTGACAAATTTGAAGGGTCCTGTGCCGACGGGGTTGCTTCTGAAGTCCTCGCCGTACTTCCTCACAGCCGCCGGGCTCACGATGGCGGCGAAGTCCATGGCCATGTTGGCCAGAAACGGCGCCTCGCGGCGTTTGAGCTTGAAAACGACCGTGTTGTTGTCCAGGGCCTCGATGCTGTAGATGGTGTTGTCCATCTCCATGCGGAGCCAGTACTCGGCCGGCGGCTGTTTTTCCGGAAACGGCAGTGCCTCGCCGGCGAATTTGACCTTTTTGTCATTCATCATCCGGCCGATGGAGAAGACCACCGCATCAGCGTTCATCTCGGTGCCGTCGTGGAATTTGACGCCTTCGCGCAGATGAAAGATGTAGGTGAGACCGTCTTCGCTAACATCCCAGGCGGTGGCCAGGCCCGGGACGAGCTCCGTCGATTCATCGGCATAGAGTACCAGCTGATCGAATACGTTGTCGCAGATCATCAACGAATTGCCGTCGGTTTCAAATGCCGGGTCAAGCCCCGCGCTGTCGCCGCCACGTCCGAAGATGAGCGTCCCGCCGACCTTGGGATCGGCCGCCGTTGCCGTTCCTGCAAGGATCAATACCAATGCGACAGCCCACCAAAACGACCGTTTAGCCATATGCCCTCCTTCTCGGTGGTGCGGTTGATGAAAAACAAAGCCAAACCAAATCAGTTGGATAGCAAAAAGGGGGTATAATGTCAAAACGATATCTCAACGGTGGGGATTTCAGAGCAGCATGTTTCCCGGCCGCATTTTCACGAACGTGTTGACAGGGGTGATGAAGCACCTATAATGGATATCATCCAAACGCCGTTGGCTTCGAACCCGCCAAAACCGTTTCCAAGGAAAACCGCCATGAAAGAGCTGCTGTCCACCCGTGAGGTCGCAAAGTTCCTGGATATCAACGAAAAGATGGTCTATTCCCTCATCTCGGAAAAAGGCCTCCCCGCCACCAAGATCACCGGAAAATGGCTTTTCCCCAAACATCTTGTCGAGCAATGGGTTGAAGCCAACACCATCAATTATCCGGAACCATCGACCCATCTTCCGCCTTACCACGGCCTTCTCATCATCGCCGGGAGCAACGATCCGCTTCTGGAAAAGACCATCACCCTTTTCAACCAGACGCATACGGACCATGTGGCGGTGTTCGGAAACCTGGGCAGCATGGGGGGAATCAGGGCGCTCCGGCGGGATCTCTGCCATATGGCGTCGAGCCACCTCCTGCAGGAGGACGAGGAGGACTACAATTTTGCCTTTGCCGGTGCGGAGTTGGATCGAATGCCCGCAGTCGTCAATTTCTGTCGTCGAGAGCAAGGCATACTGGTGCAGAAGGGCAATCCCAAGGGTATCACCTCGGTGGCGGATTTCGCCCGGCCGGGCCTGCGGATGGTCAACCGGCCCCTCGGCACCGGAACGCGTCTTCTGTTCGATCGGGCGCTTGCCGCCGCAGAAATCAAGGGTGAAGGGATCGATGGATATCATCTCGAAGTCGCTCGTCATATCGACGTCGGTCTCGAGATCCTGACGGGCCGGGCGGATGCCGCGCCCTGTATTCGTCCGGTGGCCAACCTGCTCGACCTCGATTTTATCCCCATCCGCTGGGAGCGGTACGATCTGTTGATGACCCGGGAACGCTTTTTCGAGCAGGGGGTTCAGCTGTTTATCGGCATGCTCCATGAGAAGCCGTTTCTGGCACTGGCGGCCGAAATCGAGGGGTATGACGTCAGCATGGCCGGAAAGATGGTTTTCCCCAAGGAATAAAGGAGATGTCCGCGGTCTTTCTGCCGCGGACGGATGAAAAATGATGGGGAGGGTAATGGATGACCGATTTTCCCGTGATCCTTGTCACCGGTGCCTCGAGGGGGCTGGGGGCCGAGATCGCCCGATGGCTGGGTACAGCCGGGGCGGGAGTGGTCCTGGCAGCCCGCACGGAAGCAGCGTTAACCCGGGTCGCACGTTCGGTGGCGTCATTGGGGGGAGCGCCTATGGTCCTGTCGGCGGATTTGGCCGTTCGGGAGGCGTGCGACCGGGTGGTCCAACAGGCCCTCGATCGGTTCGGCCGGCTGGACAGCCTGGTCAACAACGCGGGGATCCTTGAGCCTGTCGCCACCATCGCGCGGTCTGACCCCGAGGCGTGGGCCGGGAACATCGCCGTCAACCTGCTGGCTCCGTTTTATCTGATCCGCGCGGCGCTTCCTGCCCTGCGGGCATCGCGCGGCCGCGTGATCACCATCAGCAGCGGCGCGGCCCGGAAACCCATCGCAGCCTGGAGCGCATACTGCGCCGCCAAGGCCGGCGTGACGCATCTGACGGCGGTTCTCGCCGTCGAGGAGTCCCGAATCACCGCCGTGGCCCTCCGGCCGGGCGTCGTCGATACCGCGATGCAGGAACGGATCCGACAGGAAGGACCGGGGGCCATGGATCCCGAGACTGCCGAATATTTCCGGCGACTCAAGAAGGAGGGGCGGCTCGAGCCACCCTGGGTGCCCGCCCGGGTCGCGGCGTGGCTGGCTCTCCACGCGCCCCATACCCTGAGCGGGCGATTCGTCGAATATGACGACCCTCGGATCGCCGATCCAGCCCTGGATTTTTTCGGGGCATCCGTGCCTTTATCGATGCACTGACGTTGCTGAGCTGACTATCCCTGTTTTTGTCATCTCGCAAAAAAATCTGACAGTCCACGCAACTACCGCCACCGCCGATCCCATCGATGTTTCGGATTCGATCTGCCTTTTAGGTTAAGAATATATTCAGAAATAGATTTATTCGGTTTTGATGGCACGGTGTTTGCTTTGGCTTGGGAGCAGATTGGAAAAGGCCATGGCTTACAGCAGAAGCAGACAACCCTCAAGAATGGAAGTGATGATGTATACTGGAGATCCAAGCGACAGAGAATCGAGAAAATTCGCGGGCCGTGTCGAGAAAAACGGCATTGATCCCATCATCAACGCTCGCTCCATCGCCGTGATCGGCGCCAGCAACCGCGTGGGAAGCGTCGGTCTTGCAGCTTTCAAGAACTTGCTCAGTGCCGGCTACAAAGGCGTGCTCTATCCGGTCCATCCCCGTGAAAAATCGATTCAGGGCGTCAAGGCTTATCCCGCCCTGGGGGCGATTCCGGATTCCGTGGACCTGGCCGTCGTCATCATCGGCGCTGACCAGGTGCCCGGGATCGTTCAGTCGGCCGCCGACCGGGGCATCAAAGGCTGTATTGTGATCAGTGCCGGGTTCAAGGAGATCGGCGGTCACGGGGTGGTGCTTGAAAACCGCCTGAAGCAGATCGCGGCGAGCACCGGTATCCGAATCATCGGCCCAAACTGTCTGGGCATTATCAACACCCATCCCGATGTTCGGATGAACGCCAGTTTTGCGCGGATCATGCCCAGAAACGGAAATATTGCCTTTATATCCCAGTCGGGTGCCCTTTGCACCTCGGTGCTCGACTATGCCGCCGGCCGGAACATCGGTTTTTCCAAATTCATCAGCTTCGGAAACAAGGCCGACATCAACGAAATCGATTTCCTGAGGTATCTCAAGGAGGATCCCGATACCCAGCTGATCCTGATGTATCTCGAGGATATCAGCAGCGGCCATGCCTTTATGGAGATTGGAAAGGAGATCACCTATCACGCCGGAAAGCCCATTCTCGTGGTCAAGTCGGGACGTTCAACAGAGGGCGCCAGGGCGGCGGCGTCCCACACCGGCTCTCTGGCCGGATCCGACGCCACCTACGACGCCATATTTTACCAGAGCGGCATCCAGCGGGTGGAGGGCATCAACGAACTGTTCAATTACGCAGAGGCGTTTTCAAAACAGCCGTTGCCCCGGGGGAACCGGGTGGCCATCGTCACCAACGCCGGCGGCCCGGGAATCATGGCCACCGACGCGGCGGTCCGCCATGGATTGAAACTGGCGACCCTTTCCGAAGAGACACGGGCCAAACTCAAGACGCATCTGCCGCCCACGGCGAGCCTGGGCAATCCGGTGGACATCATCGGCGACGCCACCCACGAACGCTACGAGGCGGCCATTCGGATCGTGGTGGAGGATGACGGGGTCGACGGTGCTATCGTTATTCTGACGCCCCAGGCCATGACGGACATTCTCGAGACGGCGGAGATCCTTCCCCGGGTGGGGGCCGACGTAAACAAGCCAATATTGGGATCCTTCATGGGTATGGTGGATATCTCCGAGGGCGTTGAATATCTCCAGTCCCACGGCATCCCCAACTATGTGTTTCCCGAGGCCGCGGCCCGGTCCATGGCTGCCATGGTGCGGTTCGGCGAACGTCTGGCCACCCGGGAGCGTCGCCGGGTGATCACCCGGATGCCCTGCGATGCCGACGGCGTGGCCCGGTTCTTCCGTGGGAAGTTGGCAACGGATGAGAATGCCTATGTGTCCGAGGCGGAAGCCTACGACATATTCGCGGCCTATCGTCTTCCGGTGCCCCGCCGCCGGATGATCCGTGACGCTTCGGAAATCGACGGCGCTGTTGCCGCTGTCGGCCTCCCGGCAGTCATGAAGGTCGTCTCCCCCGACATTATCCACAAATCCGATGCCGGGGGCGTAAAAGTCAATTTGTCGACGCCTGAAGCTGTTCGGTCCGCTTATGACGAGATCATTGCCAACGCCTTGCGGTACAAGGCAGATGCCCGGATCGACGGCGTTTTTATGGTGGAGATGGCGGGGAAGGGGGTGGAAGTGATCCTGGGGGCCACGCGGGACCCGACCTTCGGACCCATCTGCATGTTCGGTCTCGGCGGGATCTTCGTGGAGGTCATGAAGGACGTGACCTTTCGCCTTGCCCCCATGTGGGAGCTGAGCGCCGAGAATATGATCCGGCAGATCAAGAGCTTCCGAATTCTCGAGGGGGTTCGGGGGAACCCGCCGTCGGATCTGGATGCCTTGAAGCAGTGCATCATGAAGCTCTCCCAACTGGCGGCGGATCACCCCGAGATTCGTGAGATGGACATCAACCCGCTGATCGTGTATCCCAAGGGGGGTGGGTGTGTCGTGGCCGACGGGCGGATCATGCTCGAAAGACCGCTCAAGGGAACCGCCTGAGGCTGCTCCGGGGGGTGCCGCGGGACCTGCACCCCTATGCCTTCCGGTCCTTTTCAGCCGTGGAGGAGGGCCGAGCCCGCGTCAGAACGGTTCGAACGCGGGTCAGCATTTTTTGGCGGATATCCTCGATTTCAGGGATCCTGAAGAGCCGTGCAGCCCCGAGAAGCAGGGCCAGAAAGACGGTTCCGACAAGCACTGACGCGGCAAATGCGCCTTCGGGGGTCTGGGTGTCGATGCCTGCGGCGATCCAGGTCCTGAAACGCTCCAGGGCTAACCCGATTCCCGCGCTGACCACGGTGAGTTTGAGGTAGTGACGGTAGACGCCGGCGCTTTCCCGGTTGCAGCTTCGGTAATTCCACAGGGCATACAGGAGCCACACCTGGAAGATCACTGAAAGTGAGATGGCAGCCGCAATGCCGTCGGCGCCCCATCGCTGCATGTTGTACACGTAAACCGGAATACTGAGGAGGGCGCCGGCCGAACAGAACACCGAGGGAAACAGCGTGTTCTGAACGGCAAAATAGGCCCGAATGACGATGGATTGGGCCGAAAAAGCGACGGTACCCGCCATCAGATAAAAGAGGAGGCGCGCCGTTAGGGCCGTCGCTGCCGCATCGAAACGGCCCCGCTGGAAAAGGAGCAACACGATTTCGTGCCGGAGGATCATGAACAGCACGGAAAAAGGGATGACCACCGCCAGGTATTTCAACGTGATGTTCAGCAGTGCGTTCATCTCAGGCAAACGATTTTCGGCGGCCAGGCGGGCCATGTAGGGAAACGAAGCCGTTCCCACCGCCTGGCCGAAAAAGCCGACCAGAACGAACATGATCCTGAGGTCGTAGGTCAGGGCGGCGATGCTGCCTGAAGGCAGATAGGACCCGAAGAATTTCAGAAAGAATTCGGTGGAGAAGCTCATGGTGAGTCCCACCATGAGCGGCAGGGAGGCAAGGACGTATGCTTTCAGATCCCGATGCCTGAACTCGAATCGGAGGGTCAGGACCATCCCGACCCGCCGTGCGCCGAAGAACTGAATGAGGCAGTTGCCCGCCAGGGCGCCGATCAGTGCTCCCCAGGAAAATCCCTCCATTCCCATGTATGGACTCAGAAGGGCTCCGAACCCGATGATCCCCAGATTATAAACGAGAGGTGCCAGGGCTGGAACGGTGAAGCGTTCCCGGGCGAACTGGACCGCCATGAAAAGCCCACCGGTAAAGAAGAAGAACTGGGCCGGCATGACGATCCGGGTCATCCGAACGGCTTTGGCCTTGAGGAGGGGGTCATCCAGGCCCGGGGCGATCACGTCGATGAGCTGGGGCGCCAGGACCGACGCCGCGATGATGAGCAGGATCAGGAAGCTGCCGAAACAGGTCAAGATAATGGAAAAGACCCGCCAACCTTCCGCCTCCAGATCCTTGGCCAGGTACCGGGAAAAGATGGGGATGAAGGTGACCGAAAGAAATCCGCTGGCCAGGAGGTGGTTCAATATCTCGGGGATGACGAAGGCCACCTGGTAGGCGTCCACCTCGGGGCCTGCTCCGCCTGCATAGGCAATAACCATTTCCCGGGCCAGGCCGATCACACGGCTCAAGAGGACCGAGGCCATCATGATCAGGGATGCGATACCGACTTTACGATAGGATGTCATGACATGGGCCGCTCTGTCTCCGCGTTGCCGTTGGTGAGCCCCCCCGCCGGGACCTCTTCCGTGCCGAAGCGTCCTCGACCATAGCACACGGCAACGGATGCAGGCCAAGGTAAAATCGATTAGCCTTTTGCAGGACGAGTCGTCGGTCCCGGGCGGCCATATGCAGTATAGGCATCGAAACGGCGCAGCGGCGCAGCCGGATGCCGGGTTTGTTCTTTACATCCCGTCAGGATTTATATAGTTTTCTTTCAATTTTCGACGTTCCGGAGTCCGTGATGTCAGATCATTCGATTTCATGACAGCCTTGGGAACATCCGGTGACCGGCCGGCGGTGGCATCTGCGGCCGGGTATCACCTCAAACCCCTTTCTTTGAATGAACGGTATTCTATGGAGGAAGCAAGTCCATGCCGCATGATCAAGCCCAGAATGCGCATCTTCAAGATGAAGGTTTTGTTGACTACAAGGCCGTTGTTTCACTTATCAACGAGGGCGTGATCATCCTGCAGGACGACAAGATCGTATTTGTCAATCCTGCCTTTGCGCATCTCATCGGGAAAGACATTCAGGAAATTACGGGAAATCCCCTGGCGCGCTGGATTGTTCCGGATCACCTTTATAAGGTGCGCCAATGCATTGAGAGCCTTGAAAAACAATGCGGAGAAGCTCAACGGATCGAATTCGAACTGGACACTCTCCCCAGGCGAATCGTGGAGATGAAAGCGAACATTATCCGTTTCAGCGGAAAAGATGCCGTTCTTTGCGCCTTGGGCGACATCACGCAAAGAAGAAAAAAAACCCTGGAAACCCAGAGACGCCATACACGACTTCGAAGCATCATTGACTCGATGCGCCATGTGGTGATTTCATTTTCATACGGCGAAGGGGCGGATGAAACGACGCAGCGGGATGCCGCTTTTTATGACCGATACCTGGTCGAAATCAATCCTGCCGCCGAAGGTCTTTATGGCGTGCCGTGGGAGGATTTTCTCAGGCACAAACGAAGCATCTTCGATTTCGTCCATCCAAAGGACAAGGAGCAGGTAATTCATCATTACAACAGCCTTTGTGAAGACGGCATTGGGGAAATCACTTACCGGGTGATAGGGCCGAACAAAGAGGTCCGCTGGGTTCTGGATTATGGGAGGGTGGAGTATCTCGAGAAGGGGAAAGTCAGAAGGGTCAATCACATTATCGAAGACATTACCACTGAAAAACACGCACTGGACGAACTGAAGGTAAATGAAGATAAATATCGTAAAATATTTGAACTGTCCAAGGATATGATCTGTATTCTCAAGCCGGACGGCACCTTTCTCGATATCAACCAGGCCGGCCTTGATCTCCTTGGACTCGAGGGCAGGGCGGAGGCCTTTGTCCGAAATATGAACGAATTCCATGTCGATCCGAGCGTAAGAAAGGCGCTGATCAGGGAAATGGCGGAAAAAGGGGAGACGACGCGGAGTCGGGTATTGCTCAAGAATACCAGGGACGAAATCATCGAGGTCGATCTGCACGTGATTGCCAGAAAAGATGAGATGGGAAGCGTGGTTTCCTATCAGGGAATCGTTCACAACGTTACCGAATCGATAAGGTTGAAGGAACTGGAGGCTGTCGGAATGCTCGCCGGGTGCTTTGCCGATGACCTGGCTTCACCCCTCAGTATCATCATGATGGGGATCAATGCCATCGGCAACTTCCTGGGTGACATGCGCATGGATATCGACCGGCTGATCGAGCCTGCAAAAGAACACAATATCGAGGAACTTATTGAGGGGATTCGATACTTTTTCGAGGAGATCGTCTATTTTAACAACGAATCCATGCTGGCCTGCAAGGATATCACGGGGCGCCTGGAGGAGATCAGAAGCCAATACTGGAAATTTAGAAAAATATCGGATGGATACGGGGGGCTCATTTATCAGAGGGGGAGCAAGGCCGGCGGATAAATGGTGGAAACATCAATGCACCGTTCGCCGTCCGACGTGCTGGAACGGAGCAGGGCATGGACGAGAGGCCTTCTCGCTCGACGCGCCGTGTCGTCTTCCAGGCCGGAGGCCGTCCTTGAAAGCTCGGTGAAAGCTCGGTTTGTTCTTTACATATCCCATGAATTTTTCTATGCTTTTTCTTTATGTTCCCGGCGAGTTGCCCGGCACCCGCAGAAGAACCGGTTCGGGCGGCCGTTCGTCACCACCTCAGCCCTGGAGAGATCATGCACCGTGAAAATTACATTAACGTGCTTCGGGAAGAGATCGTCGAGACCGTCGCCAACCACCTGACCCCCTCGGCCCTGAAATACGGCTACAGCGAAATTCCTCTTGAAACGAACATCAAATGGCGGCCCATGGTGCTGCTCATCGGCAATTATTCCTCGGGGAAATCCTCCCTGATCAACGAATTCCTCGGCGCGGAGATCCAGGATACCGGCCAGGCACCCACGGACGACTCCTTTACGGTGATCACCTACGATGAAACCCTTCCCGACGATGCGAAAATCCAGGTCACTGAAGAGCGGGACGGGAAGGTGCTGTTGAATGATCCGGCGTATCCTTTCTCCACCCTCAAAAAGCAGGGACAGCGATTTGCCTCTCATTTCAGGCTCAAGAAATGCAACTCGCCTTTTCTTAAGGATCTCGCGATCATCGACACCCCCGGGATGCTCGACAGCATCACTGAAAGAGACCGCGGCTACGACTACCAGGAGGTCATCGGGGATCTGGCCCAGAAGGCGGGCCTGGTCCTCGTCCTTTTCGACGCCCACAAGGCCGGGACGGTCCGGGAAGCCTATAAAAGTATTCGGGAAACCTTGTCGGCCGCCACCTTCGAAGACCGCATCATCTTTGTCCTCAACCGTATTGACGAGTGCACATCCTTCAGCGACCTCCTGCGGGTGTACGGGACGCTCTGCTGGAATCTTTCCCAAATCACCGGACGCAAGGACATTCCCATGATCCGGCTGACCTATTCCCCCAACGCAGCACCGAAAACCATCGGCGCCGCGGGCTTTCGCAAGGCGGAATACCTCCCGCTCCTGGAAAACCAGCGCGAAGACCTCCGGCGGGCCATTCTCGATACGCCCCGGCGTCAGCTGGACCACCTGGCCAGCTTTGTCGAGGTCCAGGGAGAACGGCTCATCCATTACATGGAAGCCCTTTCGGAATACCGTGAAAAACGGCGCAAATTCCGGATCCAGAAGATTTTGACGGGCGTCTTCGTCAGTGGTCTTTTCGGAGCCATTACGGCCTTCTCCGTTTTGATGCTGGGAATCCCCGGCATGATCCTCATGGGATCCGCGGCCGGTGTCGGTGCGGCGATTTTCATGATCTTCTGGATGAGCGTTGTCCAGAAACGCCAGGAGGCGGCGTTCCACCAAAATATACTATCGAATATCGATACCTTGACGGATGTCGAGGATCAGACCCGAAAGGACAGTTGGGAGGCGGTCCGCGAACTGGTCCGGAAACACCTGGCCAAAGGTAAGGGCGGTTACTCGTTGTTCGAGCTGAGACGTGATCTCGCGATCCTGAGACAGCGAACAGCGCAGGCGTCCCAGGAGATCCGAGAGGCCATGAGCGAGGTGGCGGCCATGTCGGACGACGAAGAGGCCGATTTCGACATCCCGATTCTGTCCATCAATGAGATCAGCAAGCCTGTCGGGCTGGGAGAGGCGTATTATGAAAATTTCAAATATACGATATGACGATTCCACGGGAATCCGACAGGCGCGTTGTCCTTCATTGTTGCTGAGGCGTGCCCTGCAGCCCTCCCTGTTCATCCGGACGGGGACGGCCCCGGCGACGACCATGAAATGAATCCGAGGGCTATTCTCGATCGGGCATTTTTGAGCACGGAGTCCGTTCCATTGCCCCCGGATCCCGGAAGAACCGGCTTTGATCTGGGGTATCCAAAAATCGGGAACAAGCAAGCGGCGGCGATCCTTGAACAGCGACCGCGTAACAGGGCATGGATAGTCCGGGCGATTGCGGCGTCGGCGCGGCGCTACGGCCTGAAGATCAGTCCCGACCCCGTTGCGGCCGCGGATGACCTCCTTTCGTTTTTGTGTCGGGAGGTCTCCTTCTGGGAAGCGGACGCTTTTCCGCTGGAGGCCATGGGAGCCCTTGAAAACCGCTATGACTGGACTTTCGATACCGACGCCTGGTCGATGCGGGAACAGCTGCGCCGGGAGGCTTCAGCAGTGAATCGGGCTTGGCGCATGATTCGGGGTCTCGCGGACGGCGGCCCTCTTTTGGTGATTCTGAATGAGGCAACTCCTCGGGATTACCTGACTTGCCGGGTACCGACGTGGACATCGGTATTCATCGGACCTGACCACGACAGAACGTGTCCTGTTCTGCTCTATACCGGCCTTAAAATTTCCTCTTCGGAGCATCGGACTCCCCTTGCGGCCGGCCCAGAGGGCGCGGCGTTGCGAAAGGCCGTCGGCACTGCTCGGAGCCTGGGGCGCCGGGTTGTCGTCGTCGACTTTTCCCGGCGGCGATTTCCCCGGGCCTTTCTGAGAATATGCCGATTCGCCGGGGAGGCAGGGTGGGGGATTATGCCCGTGGGGAAAATACGCCGGATCGCGGGCAACGGTCTTCCCAACAACCCCAAGTCGCCGCGGGGGCTTCCCAGGACCGTCGGCGTACCCAACATCATTCTGATGGACCCCTGGCCCGTTTCCGATCCGCAGATCATGGCAGGCCTCAGCGATTCTGTCCGGGATCAATTCAGCGGCATCCCTGTCACCAAGCCCTGGCAGGACGACCGGATCGGGGCCCGGGTGGAGGTGGAAGCCGACTCCGACGGGGTCTACCGCCCGGCCTTTACGCCGTGGATCGTGCCCGTCCTGGGCGGCTGGATGCGGGCCGACCATCTCTTCAAAAGCCGGCTCGCCCGCTTCGTCCGCTTGCCGTCATGACGCTTAAAAAGCGACCCGCATGCGCCCTGGACCTGGACGGCACCCTCAACCACGCGGTCCCGGTGCCGGGAGGCGCCGCGATCCGGGGACGGACCACGGATTCCTTTCTGTCGCCGGAGACCCTCGCGTGCCTGGCACGACTCTCCCGGAAGATCGACATTGTTGTCGCCACGGGGCGGTCCCGCAATACGGCGGCCGATTTCAGAGCCGCGTTCACCCGATGGGGGGTTCGGATCGCCGGCTGGATTTTCGAGCACGGCGCTGCGGTTCAGGATCGTCCGGAATGGACTCGAACGGTTCTGGCGGGCATCGACATCGGCCGAGTCCGACGCGCCGTTGGACGGATGATCCGGGAGCGGGGGCTGCCCATTGACGATACCCTTTATGTGGACAGTCATGATCACATCCTCCTCCTGTCGGGGAAGGGACCCCTCCTGGCTGAGCACTTCATTGCCTGCGCCGCCGACGTTCTGGGTGACGATTTCCGGTCCATCGTGGGGCGGCGGAAAATCGCTCTGATTCCGAAGCGGGCGGATAAATTCGCCGCTTTTAACGCCAATTTCGGCACCACCCATTTCCTGGCCTTTGCCGCCGGTGATCAGCCCGACGACCTGACGCTCCTGGAGTACGCGGTTTATCCGTTGACCCATGCCGGCGCCGACCCCATCATGTGCCGATATGTCCGCTCCCGGAAAGGGTATGTGGCTGAATCCGGCGGGCACATGGGAACAGCGGCGCTCCTGGATGAGATCCTCCGACGCCTCTCGCGGCAGCGGATCTATTCCCTTCCGGAGGGGAAGACCCTGCCCGGCACGAGGCTCCCGGTGGAAGAAGCACACTATTTTCGACCCTCGAGGCGGGCCTACCTGGACCGTCTCTTTGTCGAATCCGTCGTACCTGAGACCTCACCGGACCTCGGCTTTCTGGAGCAGCTCGGCCGGCGGTTGGTGGGGGGGCAATCCCTGGTTCTGGAGGTCGGGATGCGTGATTGGGGCGGCGAAGTGAAACCTCTTAAGGCGCTGCTTTCGGGTTTTATCCCGTATCTGCCGCTGGCCCGGTGGCGCCTCTGGTTTCGTAAGGAACGGCGGGGCGCGGAAAATCTGGCCGATTTCAGGGCCATCACCCGGAGACTCGGCGGCATGGCATGGCTTCCCGACGGCAGGCCCCGGTTTTCAGCCCCGGGCGTCCCCGGATCCCCGCCGGATCCCGGGCCGCCGAACGCGACCCTTCTCCTCTTCGATCATCCGGAAGATCTCGGATCCTGGTACACCGCTGCCATGCCGCGGCTCATTACCCGACATCCCATCCGGCCAGGTATTTTCTGGGTCAACCCCATGTACCTCAAGATCTCCGGCCCCACGCCCGGAACGCGTCGCATTTTCACGGATCAGGCTATTCGGGTCATGATGGCGGCCAATGTGGTGGACAAGACCGATATTGGAATCGCCGTCTCAGGATTCAGGAAGCTCAGGGATCAGGCCGACGCCTTGATCATCGCCCCTCGGGTGGTGACCAACCCTTCGCGGAATCGAATGATCCGGGATGCGATTTCGGCCATTGGCGAGACGGCCGCGCCCTTGTCGAGGATCGGGCCGGAGGACCGACCAGGGGTCATCGTTGTCGATACCTACGGCGATCTTCCCGGGCTTTACGCACAATGCCGTTTCAGCTACCTCGGTGGCGGCTTTGACCCGAGAAAGCGGGGTTTTGACCCCGTCGAATCCCTCAGGGCGAGAGTCCCGGTGATCATGGGGCCGCTCTGCGACTACAATCGGATTGCCGTGAACCTTCTCGCCGGGACGGGATGGATCACCCGGCTGGCGGCTTCGGAGGCGACGGGCTCCGATATGGCGGAAGCCGTGCGCCGGCGAATGTCGGACAAACCCGACCCCGCCGTCCTTGAGAAATTTTTCCGGAGTCGGACCATCGATTCCCTGCAGGTGGCTTTAGAAGTGATGGCCCATCTTGCCGGCGTATGCCTCAAAGGATACCTCCTGCCCGAGCACCGGGTTTTTCCGATGGATCGCATCCTGCCTTCGGAACTGACCGAGGACTGAAAACGTGTAATCGTGAAAGTCTTCTTGATTTTGGGGGTCGCTTTTCATATGGTGGGCGGAACGCAGGAAGATGCGGCATGTGCAATCTCGATGGAAGGTGTCGAGGTTCGCATATCGGGAGTGCTGCAGTCCGTCGACCGAAAATGTCGGCGGCGCTGTTTCATGAAGGCGTCCCAACGGTGGGCAGCCCGCCCACCGGCAGTTTCATCTGAAAGACGGCGGTTGGAGGCGTAGGATGGGATATCCATGCTCGGGCGTAATCCTGGCCGGTGGATTGAGTACCCGTTTTTCGGGGAGGAACAAGGCCTTTATCGAGATCGGCGGCATCAAGATACTCGACCGGCTTTACGGGCTGTACCGTGAGCTGTTCCAGGAGATCATCCTCGTGACCAACGATCCCCAACGGTATGTGGATTGGGATGTGACCATTGTGACGGATATTTTCAAGGTGCGAAGTTCCCTGACCGGAGTCCATGCCGGATTGTCCGCGGCCACCTTCTCCCACGCTTTTGTGGCGGCCTGCGATACCCCGTTTTTGAACCGGGATCTGGTCAAGGAAGTGCTCGGCCGCATCGAACCCCAATTCGACGTGATCATCCCGAAAACCCGGGAAGGATTTGAACCCCTGTGCGCGGCCTATGCCAAGCGATGCTTGCCGCCCATGGAAAGAAATCTGGCCAGGGGCGATTTCAAGATCATCGGGCTTTTCAACAAGCTTAAGGTCAGAACTGTTTCGCAGAAGGTCGTGCTAAGGCATGACCCGGAGATGATCTCGTTTTTCAACGTCAACACGCCGGAGGATCTCGAGAGAGCGCATCGGATTCACCGCGGCTTAATGTTTCGACAGACTGGAGAAGAGAAGATGGATATCCGGAAAATAATGGCGGCCATCAAGTCCCATCCTGAATATGGTGACGTCGGTATGGTGCTCTATCACAACGGCGTAGTCCGATCCACGTCCCGGGACGGCCGAAAGGTCTCGGGACTCCGGGTGACCGTGGACCACGACCGGCTCGAGGAAATTCTGCGGGAGGGGAAGAAACGATCGGGAATCGTCGAGATTCTCGTGGAGATCAATGAAGGGAAGGATCTCGTGGTAGGGGATGACGTTATGCTCTTGGCGGTGGCCGGGGATGTTCGTGAGAACGTCATCGAAACCCTAACCGAAACGCTCAACGCCATCAAGTCCACTGTTACCCGCAAAACCGAGTATTTCATCGAATCCTAACCCGGCACCATCGACAGGAGCATCGGATGTCCACATTCACCCACATTGACGCCGAGGGCAGGGTCCGGATGGTCGACGTCTCCGAAAAGCGGCCGACCCTGAGAACGGCCACGGCCCAGGGACGCATCACCATGACCCCTGATACTTTCGAGGCGATTCGGGACCACCGGGTCCGAAAAGGAAACGTGTTGGAGACGGCCCGCATCGCCGGGATCATGGCCGCCAAGCGGACCGCGGAGCTGATCCCCATGTGCCACCCCCTCAACCTGACCCATGCTCAGGTCGATTTTTTCCCGGAGCCGGAAACCTTTTCTATCCGAATCGAGGCTGCCGCCAGGATTATCGACCTGACCGGCATCGAGATGGAGGCTCTGACCGCCGTATCCATCGCCGCTTTGACCATTTACGACATGTGTAAGGCCTATGACAAATCCATGACTATCACGGACATTCAGCTTCTCGCCAAATCGGGTGGAAAGAGCGGGGCGTTCGTTCGGCAAAGGGAGGAGAAAGGAAAAACTCCATGAGAGCGAGAACGGTCTTCATGAAAACGGCTGCGGCGCTCCGTTTGGGGGGACTGTTAATCCTCTGTCTTTTGGCGGGGTGTGCCGCGCCCCCACCGCCCGAGGGGCCCCTGGTTGTCCTTGACCCCTCGTCGTTTCCCGAATTTTCCGATGATATGGCCTTTGAAGGGATCACAGAAAGCCTTTCGGAAAGCCTCAAATACCTGAATCGGGTCCCGGCCGATACCGCTTTCCGTTTCGGATCGGATGTCTATGATGCGCGTCACATGATCCGTTCCGTGGAACGCTTTCAGGGTTTCATCGCGAAACGTCCCGACCGGAGCGCTCTTTCGGATTTCATCCGCTCCCATTACCGCGTCTACCGATCCGTGGGCGGTGATACCGGCCGAATGCTCTTTACCGGATATTACGAACCGTTCCTCCAGGGGAGCCTTTCCCGGAAAGCGGGTTACGCACATCCGATCTACGGCCCGCCGGAGGATCTTGCCGTGGTCGATCTTGCTGATTTTTCCGAGAAGCTTGCAGGCCACAAAATCGTCGGGCGGGTGGCGGGAAAAACCTTTGTTCCCTATCATGACCGGAACGAGATCGACGGCGAAGGTGTCCTTTTGGGAAAGGCGTCGGTGTTGGTGTGGGTGGCAGATCCGGTGGCCCTTTTCTTCCTGCAGATCCAGGGATCCGGGAAGGTGTTTCTGGACGACGGCGACGTCCTGAACATCCACTATCACTCCAGCAACGGGCGTCCCTATCGGAGCATCGGAAACCTGTTGATCCGTGAAAACAAGATTTCCCAGGCGGAGATGTCGATGCAGCGTATCCGGACCTATCTCAATACTCATCCCGGGGAGGTGGAACGCATCTTCAATTACAATCCCAGTTATGTCTTCTTCAGCCTTGAAAAGGATGGACCCTACGGCGCCATCCGGGCCAAGTTGACCCCCGGACGATCCATTGCCGTTGACCGATCAGTCTTTCCAATGGCAGGAATCGCCTTTATTCAGTCTCAAAAACCGGTGGCCGCCACCCAAGGCAAGGAGGGCGTTTCAAAGTGGGTATCGTTTTCCCGCTTTGTCTCCAGCCAGGATACGGGCGGGGCCATCAAGGGACCGGGACGGGCCGATCTTTTCTGGGGAAGCGGACCTTACGCCGAGATGGCGGCCGGTCACCTCAAGCATCCGGGAGAGCTCTATTTCATGGTGCTGAAGCCCGAAGCATGAGGACAGTCGCATTTGGGCATCGGGAGAGCCGCCGCATCCGGAATCGGTTTCTTTCAATACATATTTTGTTATTCAACATGTCTCCGGGTCCCGAAAGGCCCGATGGGTTAACCTTTTTGTCGACGGTGTGTTATGGGACAGCAGCAATCTCCTGCAAAATTGGCAACATTTTTGGATTACATTCTGGGGCGTCGGCCCGATGAATTCGGGCTGGTGCCGGATGGCGAGGGCTACGTTAAGATCAAGGATCTTTTAAAGGTGATGCACGAAGAGGTAGGGTGGGGATATGTCCATCAGGGCGCCTTGAACGAGGTCGTCTTGAGTGTCCCTGACGCGCCTGTGGAGATTGCCGAAACGCGAATCAGGGCCGTCAACCGGGACCGGCTGCCGATCCCGACGGTGCCGAGAAGTTTTCCCAAACTGCTGTACACGGCGGTCAGGAGGAAGGCCCATCCGGTGGTCCTCGAAAACGGCATTCCCCCCCTGGGTGGCGTCCGTCACGTTGTGCTCTCGTCCGACCGCACCATGGCCCATAGGATCGGCAAACGTATCGATCAGACCCCGGTGATCCTGACCGTTCAGGTGGAATGGGCTGCTCAGCGTGGTGTCCAGATCCTGAAATTCGGAGAGAAGCTATACATGGCCGGGTCGATTCCGGTGGGGGCCTTCACGGCACCGCCACTGCCCAAGGAGAAGGCAGAGCCCACTGCCAAGAAAAATACGCACGAGGAAAATCCTCAAGCCAAGACTCCCGGCAGTTTCACCCTTGATTGGGTCGATATCGAAGAAAAGGCCTCGGTCCGGCGTGAACGTAAAAACCGGGAAATGTCGCGGGAAAAAGAGCGTCGTCAACTGCGAAAACAGAAGCACGAAAGATGGGATTGAGCCTTATCGCCTGGAGGAGGAGAATTTTTCATTGACAAGCCCCGGCAAAGTTGCTAAAAGCCGACTCGTTCTTGAGGAGATTCCGCCGTAGGGGCCGTTAGCTCAACTAGGCAGAGCAACTGACTCTTAATCAGTAGGTTGTTGGTTCGATTCCAACACGGCCCACCAAAGAAAGCAAGGGGTTAGCGAGTGATCGCTTGACCCCTTTTTTATGCAACGGTAATTTGCCCCCGCAATCGAAAATGTTTTCCTGTAATGGTATGGGACACCTCCCGCATTGTGGAGACAGGCTGGGTCTTGCCAAGCCACCCCCGACGGCGATATATTCCAGTTCCAAGACGGCCTTTTCGGCATCTAACAATCAATCAATAGGGGCTATTTTGATATAAATTTGCGCTGCGGTGTAAGAATCTGAATACGCTCTGTGGTGATTTTTGATGGGTATCCCCAAATGGTTCGCGACGGTAACCCATTTGTAATCTTGCAATTCAGGAAGGTGCTGTCGACTCATATCTCGCGTACAGATAACTTTACTCGACTTTCGGGAATGGATTGAGGGGACTAAAAAATGGCCTATCATCCTGATTTCATAAAGAAATAACCTGAAGAGCCCTATCTTTTGATTTATGGTGGATTTGCGACAATTCACAATAAATACAAATAGAAAGGGCTCAAATGGACCATGCCAGCATCGTCTCTCAATCGCAAGACCCTGTTCACGTTCAAAACAAAATTGATGACTTCCTTGGCCGTCATCGATACCGCGCTGCTGTGTGTCGGCTTGTTAAAGAACAAATGGGTGATCGTTTAAATCCGATCCCGAAAGTTGAGGTATCAACTGTATGGCTATGCCGAAGAGGGGTACGGCATTGAAAAAACTCACCAGGGACTGATCCGTTGAATGAAATCAATTCAACAAACTCGGCAACTCAAAGTACGCCCTCTATGACCGTTGGCCTCTTCGTGTGGGGCTTTGGCGCACTGTTCTATTTACTCGGATTTTTCCACCGGGTTGCCCCGGCGGTGATCACCACGGAATTGATGCGTGATTTTAAGATCAGCGCCGGAGCTCTCGGCAATCTTTCTGCATTCTACTTTTATAGCTATGTGGCCATGCAGATTCCAACAGGCATCCTGGCGGATCGATGGGGACCTCGCCGCCTACTCACTGCAGGCGCATTGATCGCATCTGCTGGAGCCGTGACATTCGCGCTGGCTCAGGATTTAGGCTGGGCCAGCGCCGGCAGGTTCCTTATCGGAGGGTCGGTGGCTGTTGCTTTCGTGGGCCTACTCAAGGTGGCGGTGGGATGGTTTGCCCCGAATCGTTTTGCACTGGTGTCCGGCTTGGCGCTGTTTTTCGGTGTTGTCGGCGCTGTTTCCGCTGGTCCACCACTACGCCTTCTCGTCGACCATTTCGGTTGGCGCCCCGTGGTCCTGTTTTCGGCGGCCACGACGTTGCTCGTCAGCGCAGGCACCTGGCTTTTCGTGCGGGATTATCCTCATGAAAAAGGATATCTGGATTTTTCCAATCCACCATTGGGCGCGAAGCAAAATAAGTCTGGATCGGGGATTATTGCGGATCTCATTGAGGTATTCACCTATCGCAATACCATCCTGCTTTTTCTGGTTCCCGGTGGCATAGTGGGCTGTATGCTCACCTTTTCCGGTTTGTGGGGAGTACCTTACCTGGTCACGGTGCATGGGGTGTCGCCGGCAGTTGCCGCCACACTTACCTCTTCGCTACTCGCTGCCTGGGCGGTAGGCAGTCCCTTTTTCGGCTGGCTTTCCGACCGCCTTGGAAATCGGAAATTTCTCTATGTTACCGGGTGCGGCATTTCAATGATTGGGTGGGGTATGATCGTCATGATCAACGACCTTTCGTTGAGCTCACTGAGTGCCGTACTGTTGATCACCGGATTTGCTTCGGGGAGCATGATCATCAGTTTTGCCTTCATCAAAGAATCCGTTCCGGTGCGCCTCTCGGGAACCGTTTCTGGGGTGATCAACATGGGCGTCATGACCGGCCCCATGATTTTACAGCCGGCGGTGGGCTGGGTCCTGGACCGCATGTGGGCGGGAAATATGGCTTCCGGTGTGCGGATATACAGCTTTTCCGCCTATCGCAGCGGGTTCGCATTGATGCTGGTCTGGATCACGCTCTCCTTCGTGTTGCTCTTTTTCACACACGAAACCCGCTGCCGGCAGATGGTGGAATGAAAAAACAAGTTGTTTGATCTATGGGTTCAAATCGATGTGGACCGGGGAGGACGACCCCGAGCGGCACGCCAATGTCACCCTCCGGAAGTTCGGCCATTCCGAGGCGGATACGCGGCAGAACGGACGCGAAAAATTAATCAGTTGCGTTTCGTTCCTTAAATTCAATCCCCAGGATGCTGACATCATCCTGAAGTATTGCGTCTCCGACAAAACGTTGAATCTCGCGGACACTCTCTTCCAGGATGTTGGCGATGGGCAGCCCCTTCTTGCTGTTGATCAGGGCGTGAAATCGCTCCTTCCCGAACAATGCCATTTTTTCATTCGTGAATTCAAACACGCCGTCGGTATAAAGAATAATCTTGTCTCCCGCCGAAATGATCTTTTCTTCCTCTTCAAAGGGCAGGATGCCGTCGAGACCGATTATAGTTCCCCCCTTTTCCAACAGCTCGGTGGTTCCGTCGGCATGGACGAGGATGGGGGGAGGATGCGCGGCGTTACTGTAAATCAAATGGCCGTTGCGGATATTTAAGATGAGATAGATGATGGTCAGAAACTTTTCGAAGCGTTCCCAGGGATATTCAGAATCCAGAGCCTTAAGCACCTCTGCCGGGGGCACAATTTCATAATTTGGAGAAAGGCCGGGTCTTTTCCGAATGGTATATCCCATGTGGGGTTGAAGGGTCTGGGAAATGGAGAAGGTCACCAGAGCGGGAGGGACCCCATGTCCACTGACGTCGATCATGTAAAAACCGAGATGCTCCTCATCGAGGCGAATCACATTGAAGATGTCGCCCCCAATCGTTTCACACGGCATGAATTTCCAGGCGATTTCCAAGTTTTCAACTTTTGGCTGTTTTGCCAGTTTCTGAGGCAACAGGGACTGCTGAATTCCGGCGGCCGCGTGAAGATCTTCATCGAGTTTTTTCTGTTTTTCAATCAATCTGGCATTGGTCATATGCAGAAAATAGTCGCTGAAGGCAAAGATGGTGCGACTCAGACAATCATTGAGACGCTGCAGAGCCTCGAGCAGCGCGTTACCTTTCAATTCTTTAACAAGAATCGGAACCCAAATCGTTCGGTAAATTTCAAAGGCTTTCTGGACTTCGGAGAGCGCGAAGCCGCCTTCAAGCCGCAGATCGCATATTTTGGCGATAAAGGCATCTACCTTGGAATAGTCCCCGTACACGATCGCATCGAAGTTCGCCCGGCTCGACTGCGATGTTGTGGTCAAAAGCTCTTCAAAAGGGCGAGCAGCGTAGTGATTGCTGACATTTTCGTGAAGTTCCTTGGCCCATTGGAGGGCCACCTGTTCGCCATATTTCTGGAGGAGTCCGGTAAGGTTCTGGGTCATTGGAAGGCGCTCCGAATTGTTTGTAAGCCTCATTTCTCTTTTGTCTCCTCGTATCCCAAATTTTCTTGTGAACCTGACGTCGGAAGGGATATATTGACGCAATGCGGCTGGGTTTGATGTGATGATCCTCCTGAAAAAATAAAAAAACAGGTTACGTCGGAATAAACCGACGCAGGCGCAGAGATCTGCAAAAGCTGATGCACCTCGATAGCGGATTTCGGTGGAAATTTTGCACGGATCGGTGCGGCTTTCGGTTTTCAGAAGAAGGTCGACGACGAGACCTTCTCACCAGCGACATTGTGACAATCTTGTTACGAGTTTGAACGCCGAGTTTCTCAATGTTGGCCTGCTTTCGAGGCGTTCATTATCTTTTGTGCCCGATATGTCTGCGGGCTTCGGAATATCATGGGTGCTGTAATTTGACTTGCCGACTCTTCGCCGGAGTATGGCCATCAACCCCAAAAGTCCAATGCCGAACACAGCGAAAGCGCCTGGCTCAAGATTGGGCTTGCCGTCTTTGGTATGGAAAATTGAATCGGTCTTCCCAGCGTCAATGCTGCTCGCATTTCCGGAATTTTGCGGTTGGACCACCTCTTCTTGAGGATGATCAAAGATATACCACGCGAGCGTCGCCTCTTCCATTGTTGACCAGATAAAACATATTGTAAACAGAGATGATAAGGTCAGAAATTTATAAAATCGTCTCATAATGCTCCGAAAACCAAAAGATAATCCATGTCTGATCTTGAATGACCTATTTCGATACCTTCGTGACATCCTGTAAATAGTCTTGGCAGTGGCTGGGATGTAACTTCAACATTGTTAATCGGATTTTTACGGAAAAATAATCCAGAGAGGTGGCGGTTACAGCTTGTTTCAGCCTATCAAATTTTGGATAACGGGAAATACTTCGTAAAAAGTTGTGAAAAATAGAACCTTGGTTTCTATATATTTTAATATATAACATAGCAATCGGCCAAGTTCCATAGGGGTTGATTCTCAAATTTCGCGGGAAGACCTCCCTATTCTACATAGGTAATTGTACTCATGGCCTTACCAATTTTCCTTCATGTGAATTTTTTCGATTCCGACGCCGCTTTGGCGTTGACAGCCTTCTTTTGGGGGCCGCTGTGGAATCTGTCGACGGTTGACGGCAATAAGCGTAACGCCTGTCATCGCCGATGGGAACTGTTTCCTCGAGACGGTGGCGCATGAGGACAGCCAAAAGCCGGCATCGGGGCGGAAAAAGCGCTCCTTCGAGGATTGTTGTCCTGGGGACGGGCGGCACCATTGCGGGGGCCGCAGAATCCAATACGACGGCAGGTTACACCTCCGGAAAGATGGGTATCGAGGCCATGATCGCTGCGGTCCCGGGTCTGGATGCTTTGGCCAGCGTTCGAGGTGAGCAGGTCGCCAATGTCGGGTCTCAGGACATGTCGTTTGCGATCATGATCCGGCTGGCCCGCCGCATCAACGACCTTTTCTCCGCCGGGACGGCGGACGGTATTGTCGTTACCCATGGTACGGATACCATGGAGGAGACCGCCCATTTCCTCAACCTGACCGTCAAGAGCCGGAAGCCCGTGGTCATGACCGGCGCCATGCGGCCGTCTACCGCTATCAGCGCGGATGGCCCACTGAACCTTTATAACGCCGTTGCCGTGGCCGCAGACCCGGCGGCCGAAAGACGCGGCGTTTTGGTGGTGATGAATGACCGTATCCACGGAGCTCACTCGCTCACCAAGACGAATACGACGTCAGTGGAAACCTTTCTTTCACCTATCAATGGGCTGATCGGAACCGTCATTTACGGGAAGGCCGACTATTTCAGGCGACCATTCAGAAAGCATACCTACCGGAGCGAATTTTTTGTGGACGGCGTCATTGATTTGCCCCGTGTCGATATCCTGTATGCCTGCGCCGATATGCCGGCGGATCTGATCGATTGTTCGGTGGCCCGGGGAGCCAAGGGCATCGTCATTGCCGGAGACGGCAACGGGAACATGAATGCAGCCACTCTCTCCGCTGCCACGGCAGCTTCGGCCAAAGGCATCGTCATCGTGCGGAGCTCACGGGTTCCCACCGGGACGGTGACGCGAAATATCGAGGTGAACGATGACCAAATGGGCTTTCTCGTCTCGGATGAACTTAACCCGGCCAAGGCCCGGATTCTGCTTATGCTGGCGCTTTTGAAGCGGAGAAGCCTTGCGAATCTGCAGGAACTGTACTATAAATATTAAAGTTTCAGCTTTCAATTTTCAGGAGCCTGTTCTATCGGGGAGAGATTTCCGCTTCACGCATTTTCATCAGGAGCTCAGACTGAAGGGATGCGTCCGCGACAGGTGGGGCGCCTATCCTTTTTCAGTTTTTAATCTATTACCGGTCACCATCACAAAAGTCGAAAGTTGCGTCAGGATGACGTACCGACGAAAAATCACCTGAAGCGCTTCTTGAACCTTACTTCGATGCAGGGAGCTCACAGACCATGTTCGATATGCTGAAGCGGTATGAACGGTTCATGATTCAGGCACTGATGGTGATGATGGCGGTTGTTCTCGGACTTGTCACCATCGACCTCGGATGGCTCATCCTCAAGGATATCCTGGAACCGCCCATTTTTATCCTCAGCGTGACTCAACTTCTTGATATTTTTGGACTCTTCATGCTTGTCGTGATCGGGATCGAGCTCCTGGAAACCATCATGAAAACCTATCTCACCCAAGGGCAACCCCACTACGAGGTCGTTCTTTCAGTGGCCATCATCGCCATTTCCCGAAAGGTTATCATTCTGGACCTCAAGGAGGTGGACAGCCTGAGCTTGATGGGCATCGCCGCAATTATCATCGCTCTGACCGTCGGTTATTTTCTGATGAAGCGGGGCGAACGCTACAGCGGACGGGATCGTTATCCGGGATCGATCGATCGACGCTGATTTGCTTCTGAAGCCCTTCAGAGAGCAGTGGGGATCGGCAATGGCTTGTGCCCGACGGCTTCTTATTTGACAACGCACAGCGGTGACAGGATGAGGCGCCATTGGTCTTGACGACAACCGAACAGCAGTGGGCTCTAACGCGCAGGGTCCTTTTCCCGGAACCCCGTCCAGCGTCCGAAGCCCGCAGCAGCCGCTATTTCGGGCCGTGCCGGCGTCCGGGAACGATGGCTATCGGTGACCGGAAAACCGATCCCGATATTTTTCAGGACACCCTCGATTCGACACTCGAAACCTACGACGAGTGGCTGGAGCGGGTCTTGAGAAAGACCCTCTCGGTGATGACCCATTCAGGACTCCCATCCGACCGGAGGTTTTCGGATATCAGGGCGGGCAGGGAAATGATCCGGGAGGCCCGAAAGATCCTGGAGTTCGAGATCTCGGCAGGCCTTCCCCTCCATGGGGCGGTGCCCCAGCAAATGTATGAGGATGTGTTCGTCCGGCTGCTGTCGATGATGCCCAACGGCCCCAGCTCCATCCGCAATGTTCATCCGTATGCCGAATTCAACGCCCTTTGTCACCGCCTTGGTCTCATTCTGATCGAGGCCATGGCCGAGGCGGGTATTCTGGGCGACGGCGTCGCGGATATCCCGCGGTTGATTCAAACGGCGGTGCTTTCCGGGTACGTTGGCATCAACCTGAAAAGTTCGGCGTCGGCGGCGTCCGACCTTCTCAACCGTGATCTCATGTCCATTGACCCCGGATGGGTTGGGAACATGGCGGCCGTGAGGGCGGTTGCCCGACAGGATCTTCTAGCCGCAGCCCGAGAGTTGATCGCCCTCACGTCGTCGGCCCGGGGCCGGTTTGCCCTCGAATCCCTGGACATGTATTTCCGGGAGGTGGTGGAAACTGATCAGCCGACCCTCGTGGTCTTTTTCTGCGACGACTATCTCGAATCCTTGATCGATTTAAGGCGATTCGAGGCCATGCTCCATGGGAACCGCCGTCTGATCCTTCTGTTCGTGCCCCGGAATGGGCGTTACGGAAACGATCTTGCCATTCAGGACATCCCCGCAATCCTCGGGGAAAAGCCCTATGCCGGCGTTGGCCTGCTCGTTCGGAAAGGACGGATGGCGATCAGCGGAAACGGGCCTCGCGCCGGGTGCATCGATCCGCGGAACATCAGCGACGCCCTCATCGACGAGATCGATTGCCTGGGCGCGGGCCGTCGGATCATCCTGGAAACCAAGGGGTGCAGAAATTTCGAGATGCTCCGGGGAGATCTTCCGGTGCCCTGGTATGCCGCTTTTAACTGCAACCGCGCCCTCAGTATCCGTACGGTTCAGGTGGACGGTTCGCCCGTGTTTCTCAGGATTCCGCCGGGACTTAATGCCTATGACGGCTTCATGATGCCCCGTATCGGTCGAAGCCCGTCTTATGGAACCGCGGGCGTCCGGTTCGCGCGCATGACGACCCGCGCGCTTTATGATGTTCTGTGCGGCGATACATACCGTCGAATGCTGGGGCGCTTGGGGGATGAGTATGCGCTCAACCGCCGTTTGACCGCTTATTGCCGGCGTGTTCGGAAATCCTTACCGGAGGCGATCGCGTCTTACGCAGAAACAGAGTGGATCCATGGACAAGAAAAGTAGAATTCACCGCAATGTCACGCTGAAACGGATGAGCCTCGATTTTTTTCAGTTCATCCGATCCCAGCGATTCATCACCCGCCGGATGGGCCCGGCCTTCTCGGTCGGTCGCCGATTCGTGGAGATCGACATCACCTACCGCTGCAACCTGCGATGCGCCAATTGCAACCGGTCGTGTACCCAGGCGCCAACCGACATCGAGATGCCGGTGTCACGAATTGCTGATTTTATCCACGAAAGCGTCGAGAAGGGCATCCGGTGGCGGCGAATCCGGCTTTTGGGGGGCGAGCCCACGCTCCATCAGCATTTTTTTGACATCCTGCACCTCCTGTTGGCCTATCGTTCCCGCCACAATCCAGACCTGCGCATCGTGGTCTGCACCAACGGCCGGGGTGCCCGGGTTAACCGGGTGCTCGACCGACTTCCTCATGGTGTCGAGGTCAAAAACACCTTCAAGACCGACCGACAACGATTGTTCAGGCCTTTCAACAAAGCGCCCGTCGACAGCCTTTGGTACCGGTTTGCCGACTACACTTCCGGATGCCGAATCCTCGAGGACTGCGGTATCGGTTTTACGCCGTCGGGCTATTATCCTTGTGCCGTCGCCGGCGGCATCGATCGCATCTTCGGCTTCGGCATAGGGCGCAAAAACCTTCCCGATCCCGGCGATCGAATGCTTGAGCATCTGGCGATTTTTTGCCCTCTGTGCGGTCACTTCGGCTTTGCCTGGCCGACGCGACGCGAGAAGCGCTCCCCTTCGTGGCGAAAGGCCTACGCCGAATGGCGCCGCCGCCGCGATCCGAGAAAATACCTGTCGGCACATGAAAGTACATCCGGTTCGTGATTTGACTTTTCATGGGAACAGATTACTATCAAGACATATGCTTCACATCAGAATCGACGCCGGAATACCCTCGGATACCGCCTTTCGGGCCCATCCCCCCCATAGACACCGATACCCAGTCAGCCCCGCCTGACCGTTGAGCATGTTCCACGTATCCGCATAACCATCATTGATCGGGGAGATCGTCATGCTGGGTTTTTTGAAAAGGCTGGATGGGGATATCGCGGAAGATCTGATCAGCGACATTCGAAACCTGTGGATCCATGGAACCACAAGTATTGGGGGGAATGCCCCGACCCTTGAGGAAACTGCATTTTTCGTGGAGATTGGGATGACGGCGTCGAGCCGGCCCCTGGAGGAATATCAGGCGCTCGCCGGCCATGCCCGTGCCGTTGAGCTCGTGTTCGATCTGGCGCGGTGGGATTCCGAGATCCGTGAGAAGGATCTTTTTCGTCTTCACGGGACCTTGATGTCCGCCGGCGCTGGTGATGCGGAAGACCCCACGGGCGCTTGGAAATGCGAACCCAACGGCACCTATGTTCACTGCGGCGACACCATGACCTATTATGAATTCGCCGCGCCCGAAGATGTGCCCTGCCTCATGAGCAAATGGATCACCCTTCTGAACCGCCTGTCGGCATCGGCTCGATCGCTCTCGGCGGTGGTGTCCGCTTATGCCGACCTGCACATGGCCCTGGTGCTCATCCATCCCTTCTGCGACGGTAACGGGCGGATGGCCCGGCTCGTGTCCAACATCCCCGTCCTTCGGGCAGGTTTTCCGCCGATTCTGATCCAACGGGAAGAGCGTGACCTCTATATCCACCTGCTGTCAGCTTACAAATTGGCTCAAGGGGAACTGGATGATGGTGCTTGTCTACTCCCTGAAAACCCCCAGCTACATGATTTCATAAGATTTTGCCGGTCTTCCATGAGCTTGTCCATGTCAAGGGTTGCCGCAGCCATGGAGCGCCAAAAGATTCGAGAGCGCCGGAAATGCGGAATGCCCTTCGGCCGCAGGCGGCATCGGGCGGAGGTGTAAGGCCGGCCGGATCTTCGTCTTCTCCGCTTACCATCCCATGGAAAAGAGATCCAACTCAACCTGGCGTTCTGCGGTCATCGCCTCGAGATCCACGGTCACGTATGTGAATTCCTTTTCGAGTTGTCCCGGTTGAAGGCAGAGGGTGTTACCGATCGATGCCTTCCAGGCGCCGCTTACCTCGGGTGACTCGTGAATATGGCCGTGAAAAGCCAGCCGGGGCTGGTGGAGGGCGAGGAAATCGTAAATGGCCCTGGAGCCCACCGCCTGTCCGTTGAAGCAGACATCCAGTCCCAAATCGTTGGGCGGCATATGAAAGATGTAAACCGTCTTGCCCATGCAATCGGGACGGTCGAGGGCCTTTAGTTCGTCCGAGATGGTGGGAAGCTTCCTTGCATAGCTGTGCCAATCAGGAAGCTCTTCCCAGCCGGTAGGGGTCGAGAGAAGACCGGTGCCGAACTGAGGCTGAAAGGCATAAGCGCCGCTGTCCATGCGGCAACGGTCCTTCAACCGGAACGGGTAATCGACCACCCAGTTCATGCCGATGAACTCGATCCCCTGGAAGGCCGTTTTGCGCTGGGCGATATTATGAACGCAGGGGTAGCGGCGACAGGTTTCTTCAAAAAGGTCGTCCCAGATTCTGAGATCGTCGTTGCCGAGATAACAGAAATAAGGCATGCCCATGGCATCGAAGCGGGCAAAATGACGGCTCAGTTTCTGGGTGATGAAATCGCTCTGGGAATAGAGGTTGTCTCCCTTGGGGAGCATGTCACCGCTGTTGATGACTGCATCGGGCCGGTCGGCTCGGGCGATGTCGTAAAGTCGGTCGTATTTCCATTCAGCGCCGTGGAGATCGGTGACAAACAGGATCTTCATTGATATGAGGGTCCTTATTATTTTATGATTTCAGTTGGTTATCATTCCACTGCGGCTATGCCTGCACCTGGAGGGGGGACCCGCCGTCGGGAGCGTCAGAACTGGGTCTGTGCCGGCAAAGCATCGGGAAAGGGTTGTTCCGGAACGATGCGGTCGGCACCCAGCAGGGTCAACTATCGATGTGCCAACGAAAATAATGTATTCTGAAAAGTTTTGCAAGAGGCGATTCCGCCCCTTGCATCCGCCCAAGACGCTGATCGTTTCAATGGCGGTGATGATGGTCACGCCCGTGATATCTGGAATGACGGCATGCCTTCCGACAGCCGTGCTTGTGGACGTGCCGTTCACAGCAGCGGTTGTGCCGGTGTGTCTGATAGTGATGGCGGCTATGCGCCGGCGGCTGTTCGTATTCGACGTAGTTGACGGAGACCGACACCGGCGGTGCGACATGGGATCCATGGGTGACGCTGGTGACAATCGCGCTGCCCACAATGGCGGCACCGACGCCGATGGCGACCCCTTCCCATCGGTGGCGCTGTCTGGATCCCGCCCATGCAGAAGTCGTGATGAAGGAGCCGGCTATAATAACCGTGATCGCCGAGAGCACTATCTTTTTCATTTTCATTTGAGAAGCCTCCTTGTGGTTTTTTGAAGGCTTTAGACGCCGGGGCCGCGAAATGGTTTACACGGAAAAAAGCAAGATGCTTTTTGGGGGTTGACGTTGGTTCACGCCTACTCTCTCCGCCGGGGCTTTCCGTCATTCATTGGGACAAAGGTCCGAAAGCGCCTATACTGTTTTAGGGATCAGAAGGGGATGTCGTCATCATCCGGTCCTGAGTCCGGTTGCGGATTTTCCTGGAACCCCCCGTCGTCTGCATACCCGCTGTTCGGCGTGCCTTCGAAGCCCCGGGGAGCGCCCCCCATGGGACCACCTGGGTATCCACCCCCGCCGGGCCCTGGACCGCCCGGGTAGCCACCGGCCGGATTCCCTTGATTGCCCTGGGGGGATCGGTTGTATCCGCCCGCTTGGGCATTCTGGGGCCCGGCATCGTTTCTAGATCCCAGCATTTGCATGTTGCTGGCAACGATCTCCGTTGTGTAGCGCTTGTTGCCGTCACGGTCGTCCCATTCCCGGGTCTGAATCCGTCCTTCGATATAGACCTGCCGACCTTTGGAAAGGTACTGCCCGCAGATTTCAGCCAGTTTCCGAAATGCGACGATACGGTGCCATTCAGTGCGCTCCCGTTTTTCTCCGGTCTCCTTGTCCCGCCATTCCTCGGATGTGGCGACGCTGAAGTTGGCGACGGCCGAGCCGTCCTGAAAGTATCGGATCTCCGGGTCCTGCCCCAGCCGGCCGATAATGATCGCTTTGTTGACTCCCGCCATGGTAATCTCCCTTGTTGCCGCCGGAAATAAGATCCGAGGTTAATCGGTTCTCCGCCCGTGCGATGTAAAAAGGTTCATTGTTTAAACTTGAGCCGAATGATGTCATATACCGCTCATCAGTATGCGATGAAGCGCCTGTTTGTCAAACGGATAGATCTCGGAAGGCTTCCGGGCCGATGCCCCCAGAGTCTTTTGGGCGCATCAAAAGGCTCTTGCATTTTTCGTGAATTGGTTTAGGCTGATCCTAAGGAATACAAATTGTTGAGGCGCTGCATTCCCGATCGGTGGAAATGTCTCAAATCGCTGATGCCAAAGGATCGATAATGAGCGAAAAGCGGCCGCTGATCTTGATCGTGGATGATATCCGGGAAAATATTCAACTCCTGGCAGACATTCTTCATGCGGAAGGCTATCGGATCGCTTCTTCCACCAGCGGGGTCCAATTGCCTAAGATAGCGAGAAACCTCCGGCCGGACCTTGTTCTTCTGGATATCGAGATGCCGGACATGAAGGGGTACGAGGCCTGCCGCCGGTTGAAACAGGCGACAGAGACGCGGGAGATCCCGGTGATTTTCATCAGCGCCCACCGGCAGATGCCCGAGGATATTGTCAAAGGTTTTAAGGTGGGCGCTTCGGATTACATCACCAGGCCCTTCAGCAGGGCGGAGCTCTTGGCGCGACTGAGGAACAACCTCGAGTTGAAACTCAAGACGGCGGAACTCAGGAATGCCCGCGATGAACTCGAGCGACGGGTGCGGGAGCGTACGGCCCAACTGGAGAAGATCAACCGGCAGTTGGCCCTGGAAAATAAGGAACGGATTCGGACGGAACATGAACTCCGACGCCACCAGATGAAACTCCGGTCCCTGACGGCGGAGCTGGCCCTGACGGAGGAGCGTGAGCGACGGGAAATCGCAAGCGATATCCATGACAGTTTGGGACAGGCACTGGCGATGATCAAAATCGATCTTGGGCGGCTCAAACGATCGGTGACAGACGCTGATCACGCAGAGACCATCGACAGCGTCATCCGGAACACCCGGGAGATCATCAAAGAGACGCGCGACCTGTCTTACGAGCTGAGCTCCCCGATCCTTTATGAACTTGGGCTTGCGGCCGCGGTCAAGGATTACGTCGAAAACATAGTGGAGCGGCATGGTCTGGCCATCGATTTTCACTGCGATAACGATATCAATGTTCTGGACGGCCCGTCGCAAATTCATCTCTTCCGATCCATCCGGGAACTTCTGTTCAATGTTGTCAAGCACGCGCAGGCCACCCATGTGGATGTTCGCATCACGCGCAATTGCGAGCGCATCACCATCGCGGTGGAAGACGACGGGGTCGGTTTTGACGCAGCACAAAATCGATTCAACGCCGATATGGGGAGTGGCTTCGGGTTGTTTTCCATCCGGGAGCGACTCTGTCATCTCGGCGGAGAATTTGAGATCACTACCCCGCCCAGGGGCGGCACCTGCGTGGTGCTGTCCGCGCCCCTCAAGCCGAAATCGGCCTCCGCTTTGAAGCGTGATCCTAGGACGTCGGAATAGTATTTGACAAATTTACACCGGATACAGTATCCTCAACTATTTTTTTGATCGGGAAATATCCCGCAGAGGACAATATCAATCCGTCAAACCTGGTGTGAAAAGGAGTGAACATGGATTTTAAATTTCATCTGGAAACCGCATGGCACCTGACGCTGAAATACATTGTGTCCCTGTTACTGATAACCTTGGTCATGGTGGTGGTCAGTATCCTCTCCCTCGGGATCTTGTTGCCGGTCACGATGGCCGGTTATATGCAATCGGTTCTGATGATGGTAAGGAGCGGGCGGGAGCCGAAGATTCAGGATCTTTTCTCGGAAATGCGGCTTTTCCTGCCGCTTTTGGCCTTCGGCATCGTGGTCGCGATTGCATCGATGATCGGTTTTTCCATACTGTTCCTTCCCGGCATCGTGATCGTCTGCGGGGTGACATTCGTCTGTCTGTACATGATGCCCCTCATGACCGACCGAAACTTTGGGCTGGTGGACGCCGTCAAGGAGAGTTTTCGGATCGTGACGGGGGATGGACTGATGGACCACGTGATCGTCGCGATTCTTTTCATGGGTATCGCGGCCATCGGCAGTTCGGTATTCGTTGGATTGCTCTTCACTCAGCCCCTGGCCACCGTGTTCCTCATGCAGGTCTACGAGGAAAAGGTCGCGGGCAAAACTCCGATGCCGCCCACTTCACCGCCCCCATCCCCGCCGGAAGGTCCCGACAAGACAGATGACACCACAGAAGAAGAGATCACCCTCAAATACAAGATGTGATGACGATGTCCACCGTTGGCCACCCCCTGGTCTGATGGACCAGGGGGTGAATGCCGCCGCGTGGGTTACTCGACGAAAATCCTGGAAGCCAGCTGGATGTCCTCGGGACAGAACACAAAAAGACATTTCTCCTCGGGAGAGGAGACAGACCCGTAAACGTAGTTGATGTTGATGCCTGCCTCGCCGAACCGGTTCGTGATTTTCGCCAGTTCACCCGGTCGGTTTTCAAGCTTGACGGCGATGACCTGAACGGTGTCGAAGAGGTAGTCATTCTTTTCCAGGAGTTGGACCGCCTCCTCAGTTTTATCCGTAAGGACCCGGATCAGGGCGAATTCGGAAGAATCCTTTCGCATGGAATTGTAGCTGGCGCTCGAGGCGATCCGCTTCAGGGATTTGCCGCGAGCCTGAAACAGGGCCTGTACATAGGCCGAGGCATCTTGAATGGTGATGGCATCGATATTGATGCCGGCATCGGAGAGGAGGGTCGACAGCCGGCCCAACTCTCCGGGAACATTTTTCAGGAATAGCGATATTTCCGTCCGAACCATTTTTTTCTCCTTTTTTTGATCGTCATCCAAAGCGTCGACCTGACCATAGACAATGTCAAATTTGAAGTCAACCGAATCCCTTCACCTCTTTTTGGCGCCAAGCCGCGCACTCTGTCGCCTCACCTTCTTCGGCTGGAGCGCCGACGCCCTGTAATCGTCTCCCGCCGGCACCAGTTCGCTCTATGTCATGGATCACATCCGCCGTATGGCATGGTGGTGAGATCACTATCGGCTGTGATCAAGGCGGCTGAAATGTCACAAGGAAAAGATTCCTGCTGCGGGTCATTTTGTTCTTGACAAATGTATGGCTGTAAATCTAATAAATATTATTCATTAAATTTTCCCTTGTGCATTAATTGACAGATCTCCATTGACAAGCGGAGAGACGTCAAGGTCTATTTGGGTGCCAATCACGCCGATTCCACGGAAACAGACCCTATCGACAGCGACAGCGATATGCGGGCTGGCCTCGAAATAAAACCCTTCACGGAGAAGGAGAAAAAATGACGGGACCCTTACTCGAATTCAGGCCCGAGCAGGCAAAACCCCTGCTCCAGGAGGTCATGGAACGCTCGGGGCAGATGCTGACCGCCTGCTACCAGTGCCGCCGATGTGCGGCCGGATGTACGGTGGCGGACGAAACCGGTTTTTTCACCCCCAACATCCTGATTCGCACTGTTATTCTGGGGGATCGGGAGACGGCCCTATCCAACCCTTTGGTCTGGAAATGCGTCTCCTGCTACACCTGCGGTACGCGCTGCCCCAACGACATTCAGACCGCCAGAATCACCGAGACTCTCAAAAAGATGGCCAAGGAGGCCCACATCGCACCGCTCCAGCCAAAGGTGGCAGCGTTCCATGACAGCTTTCTGGAATCGGGTTTGCGGTGGGGCCGGGTCAACGAGATGGAATTCATGGGTGTCTATGAAATGAAAAACATCATAAGAGAGGCGCGTGCCAGGAATTACGAGGCTATCGTCGACGAGCTGAGGGCGCAGGCGAAGCTGGGTATGGCCATGTTCAGGCTGAAGCGCATGCATGCCGGTTTCATGACGACAAAAGGGCGAAAGGAAATCAAGGCGCTATATCGCAAGACAGGCAAAAAACCGGCGGTCTCACCCCGCGTGAACCCTTAGAGGAAAGAGGTAGATCATGGAAATCGCGTATTACCCCGGATGCTCCCTGAAACAGTCGTCCGCGTTGTACGATATCCAGAGCCGCCGGATTTTTTCCGAATTGGGGGTTGAGCTGAAGGAAATCGAGGACTGGAACTGCTGCGGCGCCACATCCGCCGGAAAGGTGGATGATTTTCTGGCCGTGGCCATGCCGGCTCGAAACATCGGCATTGCAGAGGCTGCCGGATACCGGGAGATCGTAATCCCCTGTTCCGCCTGCTACTCCAGGACTCTCGTGGCACAGCAGCGGCTTGAAGGCGACGCCCGGCTGAAGGCGGAGATCAATGGTGCTTTCGCCAAAAAAATGAACGGCGGCTTGAAGATCTCTTCCATTCTAGAGGTGCTGCTTGGTCGAATCGCGGCGGGCGCCCTCGAGCCCAAGCTCAAGAGAAAGTTCAGACGGCTCAAGCCCGTATGCTACTATGGTTGTATGCAGACCCGTTTTCCCTTCACGGTGCCGGTTCCCGACGATGTGGAAAATCCTCAGGGCATGGAAACGGTGCTGGGCGCACTGGGTGTCAAAGCCATCGACTGGAGTCACAAAACCTTTTGCTGCGGTGCGTCGGCTGCCGTCAACGATCCCGAAACGTCCCTGAATCTGATGGGGAAAATCATGAAAGATGCGCTTCTCAGGGGAGCCAACTGCTTCGTGGCGACCTGTCCCATGTGTCAGTTGAACCTGGACGCCCATCAGGATGCGTTCTGCCGAAGGAGCGGTATCGAAGAGCGACTTCCGGTCTTTTTTATCACAGAGGTTGTCGGCGCGGCGATGGGAATATCCCCGGAGGCGCTTCAGGTGGATCGGCATTTTATAGACGGGACCACACTTTTAAAGGAGCTGGAGGGAGATGAACGATAGTCGACAACACATCAAACGCGGCTCGGTTCTGATCGCGGGCGGCGGGATCGGCGGCATGCAGGCCGCTCTCGATCTTGCGGACAGCGGGTTTAAGGTCCATATGATTCAGCGGGAATCCTCCATTGGCGGAACAATGGCGATGCTGGACAAGACCTTTCCCACGGGTGACTGCTCCATGTGCATGATTTCGCCCAAGATGGTGGAGGTGGGGCGGCATCCCAACATCGAAATTCACACCCTCTCGAATGTCGAGGCGGTTTCAGGTCTCCCGGGCGACTTCACCGTAACCGTTCGGGAGCAGCCGCGGTTCGTGATCCCGGAGCGCTGTACCGGGTGCGGTGCCTGTGAGAAGAAATGTCCTAAGCTGGTGGTGAATACTTTTGAACAGGGTCTCAGCAAGCGTAAGGCCATCTATACGATCCTGCCCCAGGCGGTCCCCCATACCCGGGTCATCGACAAAGACAACTGCATTTATCTGACCAAGGGGAAGTGCAGGGCCTGTACCAAATTCTGTGAGACGGACGCCATCAACTTCGAGGATACGGAGAAGGTCTACGATCTCCAGGTGGGCGCCATCATCCTGAGTCCGGGGCTGGATCGATACGATCCGAAGGTCCGCGGAGAACTCGGTTTCGGCCGTTGGCCCAATGTGGTGACCTCCATCCAGTTCGAGCGAATTCTCTCCGCCTCCGGCCCCTTCATGGGAGAGGTGAAGCGCCCTTCGGACGAGCGACACCCCAAGAAGGTCGCCTGGATCCAGTGCGTGGGATCCAGAGACCCGCGGAACGCCAATCCCTGGTGTTCTTCGGTTTGCTGCATGTACGCCACCAAGCAGGCGGTCATCGCCAAGGAGCACGACGGCAGCATTCAGCCGACGATCTTCTACATGGAGATGCGTGCTTTCGGCAAGGACTTCGACAAATATGTCGATCGTGCCAGAAACCAATACGGCGTCGTCTATCGGCGAACCATGATTTCCGACATCAAGGAGGAGCCCGGCACCGGGAACCTGTTGCTCCGGTATGCGGCAATCGATGGAACCATGGTGGACGAAATGTTCGATATGGTGGTCCTCTCCATTGGTTTTGAGCCTCACCGTGACGCTCTGGCCTTTGCCAAGACCTTTGGCATCGACGCCAATGTGCATCGATTTGCCAAAACCGCTACCCTGGCACCGGTGGAGACCAGCCGGGAAGGCGTTTACGTCACGGGCACCTTCCAGGGGCCCAAGGATATCCCCGAGACGGTGGCCCAGGGCAGCGCCGTTGCCGGACGGGCCATGGCCCTTCTGGGCGAAGCCCGGGGGACCGAGATCGTGGCTCCTGAACTGCCGCCCGAAACCGACATCACCGGCCAGGAGGCCCGGGTGGGGGTGTTTGTCTGTCACTGCGGCATCAATATCGCCCAGACCGTGGATGTTAAAAAGGTGGCCGAAGAGATGCGGGGGCTGCCGGAGGTCGTCTATTCGGACGATCTCATGTACGCCTGTGCCCCCGACGGTCAGGAGCGGATCAAGGATGTCATCCGGGAAAAGAAGCTCAACCGGGTCATCGTGGCCTCCTGTACGCCCCGGACCCATGCGCCGCTTTTCCAAGACACCATTCGGGATGCCGGACTCAACAAATATCTTTTCGAACTGGCGGACATCCGGGAGCAGTGTTCCTGGTGCCACATGGGCCAGAAGGATGTCGCCACCCAAAAGGCTTCCCGGATTGTCAAAATGAACATTGCCAAAGCCAGGAAGCTCCAACCGTTACAGACGGCGTCGGTGCCGGTGATTCCCGGTGCCATGGTCATCGGCGGCGGCCTGGCCGGCATGACGACGGCGCTGGCCCTGGGAGATCAGGGGTTTGATGTCCATGTCGTTGAAAAAGAGGAGCGTCTGGGCGGTCTGGCCGCAGGCGTTTACCGGACCTTGGACGGCGCCGACGTACAGTCATTCGTGAAGGCTCGGATCGATCAGGTGAAGGCCCACCCCAGGATCAACGTTCACACCGGGGCGGAGGTTGACGGCACCGGCGGGTATATCGGCAATTTCAAGACCACCCTCACCAACGGAGATGTCTTCGAGCATGGCGTTATCGTCGTGGCCACCGGAGGTGTGGAATACACACCCCGGGAATACGGCTACGGAGAGAGTGACAGGATCATCACCCAACGGGATCTGGAGAAGCGGATTGCCCAGGGGATGGATCCGGGAGACCGGCATTTTCTCATGATCCAGTGTGTCGGCTCCCGCGAGGAACCCCACAACTACTGCTCCCGGATCTGTTGCCAGGATGCCGTCAAGAATGCCATCGCCATCAAGGAAGCCTCCCCGACGGCTCAGGTGACAATTCTATACCGGGATATACGGACTTACGGTCTGCGGGAGGATTACTACCAGCGGGCGAGGGCGTTGGGGGTGCTGTTCGTTCGTTTCGAACCGGACCGAAAACCCGACGTAACCGTATCAGGAGACAGGCTGCGGGTCACGGCCTATGATTATGTTCTCAATCGCGAGGTGGGCTTTTCACCGGATTGGGTAGTCCTCTCTACAGGACTGCGGCCCCATCCGCTGACCGAGAAGATCGGCCGCCAGTACAAGCTGACGGTCAATCCGGACGGGTATTTTCTTGAGGCCCACGTAAAACTTCGGCCTGTGGACTTTCCCAGCGAAGGCATTTACGTGGCGGGCCTGGCCCACGCCCCCAAGAACCTGGATGAAACCCTGAGTCAGGCACTGGCTGCCGCCGGCCGGGCGGGCGTGGTGCTTTCCCACGACCGTCTGAGCGTGTCGGGGATTATTTCCAAACACAACCGGGATATCTGCATGTCCTGCCTGGCCTGCCTGCGGCTCTGCCCCTTCGGGTCGCCGTTCATCGATGAGGACGGGAAGATCAGCCACAACGAGGTGATCTGCACCGGGTGCGGCATCTGTGCCGGCGTCTGCCCGGCCAAGGCGTTCCAGGTCAACAGCTTCCGGGACGATCAGATCATCGCCATGATCGACGCGGCCACGGAGATGGAATAAAACGGCACTCTGCAGCGCACTGTGAAGGGGGCCATCGGGATCACCGAACAACAAAAGGAAAACATACCATGACCGGACTACCACAAACGACAGTGCGGGAGACGGCCGCCCCTTTGGAGGCGCCCCGGGAGGCGCCTCCGGGATGGGAGCCCAGGATTCTTGCCATCGCCTGCCACTACTGCGCATTCGCGGCAGCCGACCTGGCGGGTGTCATGCGGTTATCCTATTCTCCCAATGTCATGATCATCCGCCTGCCCTGCACCGGCAAACTGGACCACAGTTATGTGCTCCGTGCTTTTGAGCGCGGCGTGGACGGCCTGTTCGTGGCCGGGTGACTGGAAGGGCAATGTCATTTCCTGGAAGGAAATCTCAACGCCAAGAAACGAGTCCATCATCTCAAAAAATTGCTGCCCCAGGTCGGCATCGATCCGGACAGGCTTGAGATGTACAATCTCTCTGCGGCCATGGGACCGAGATGGGCGGAGATCTGTACCGAATTCACGGAGAAGATCAGAGCGCTTGGTCCGTCTCCCATCTGGTTTGCTCTCAGGGAAGCTAAGGAAAGGAGTCAGACAGGATGATCGTCGGAGAACAAAAACCCCTGGAAGAAATTTGGGACATGATCAAGGGCCACAAGAAGGTCCTGGTCTTTGGGTGCAACACCTGTGTGGCGGTCTGCCAGCAGGGCGGCAACAAGGAGGCGGAGATCCTGGCGTCCATGCTGCGGATGAAGGCCGTTCAGGAAAATGTCGACATCGAGATCACCGATTCCGGCATCGAACGCCAGTGTGAACATGAATTTTTCGAAAAGGCCGAGAGCCGGATCCAGGGTGCCGAAGCCGTATTGAGCACCGCCTGCGGCATCGGGGTCCAGTTCATGGCGGAGAAATATCCAAAACCCATCTATCCCGGCTTGAACACGACATTCCTGGGAGCTGTGGAGCGACTAGGCGTCTATACCGAGCGGTGCCAGGCCTGTGGTGCGTGTATCCTCGGCAGGACCGGCGGCATCTGCCCCATCGCCCGGTGTGCCAAGCGCATACTGAACGGACCCTGCGGGGGGTCCACCAAAGGGAAGTGCGAGATCAGCAAGGATGTGGACTGTGCCTGGCAGCTCATCATAGATCGCCTGAAGCTGCTGGGTCGCATGGCGGACTACGAGGCCCTGGCCCCCATTAAGGACTGGTCCACCGACAGGGCCGGCGGACCCCGAAAACTGGTGAGGGAGGATCTGATCGATGAGTAAAGAAAGCCGGACCCCAAGTAAGCTGGAAAAGATTCTCGCCGCAGGTCATTTCGGCGTCACCTCCGAGTGCGGCCCGCCCCGCGGAAGCGACCCAGAAGCGATCAGTGGAAAGGCGGCTCTGATCCGGAATCATGTCGATGCCGTCAATATCACGGATAACCAGACCTCCGTCTGCCGAATGTGCTCGCTGGCGGCCTGTATCCGTCTCAAGACCCTGGGGGTGGAGCCGGTGCTGCAGATGGTGACCCGGGACCGAAACCGCATCGCCCTCCAGAGCGATATTCTGGGGGCTGCGTCCTGGGATATCAACAACATTCTCTGCCTTTCCGGGGATCATCAGAGTTTCGGCGATCACGCCAAGGGGCAGAACGTTCATGATCTGGATTCCATGCAGTTGCTTCAGACCGTTCGCCTGATGCGGGACGAGGGCAAGTTCCTCGGTGGAGACGAGATCAAGCGTCCCCCGAAGATGTTTGTGGGCGCCGCGGCCAACCCTTTTGCCGATCCCTACGAAATCCGGGTTTCGCGTCTCGCCAAAAAGGTGGCTGCCGGGGCCGAGTTTATCCAGACCCAATGCATTTACAACATGGAGAAGTTCGAAGACTGGATGAAGCAGATTGTGGATCGCGGGCTTCACGAGAAGGTGTATATCATGGCGGGGCTTACGCCCATGAAATCCGTCGGCATGGCCCGTTACATGAAAAATCGGGTGCCGGGAATGGATGTTCCCGATGCAATCGTCAAGCGGCTGGCCGATACGCCCAAGGAAAAGCAGGCTGAGGAGGGCATCAAGATCTGCATCGAGCAGATTCAGCGTCTCAAGGAAGTCAAAGGCGTTGCCGGCTTCCACATCATGGCCATCGAGTGGGAAGAGAAGGTGCCTGAGATCGTGGAAGCGGCAGGATTGTATCCCCGGCCGGAAGTGTAGGAGGGACCATGAAAACCTTTAATGACTTGATAGACGAAGTCCAAAAGCCCGGCCTTTGTCACCGTTGCGGAGGATGTGTGACCTTCTGCACGTCGATCAACTACGGCGCACTGAAGCTCGGGGATGACGGATCACCGCAGTACGCGGACCGCGAAAAATGTATCGAGTGCGGCCTTTGCTATTCGATATGTCCGGAAATTGATGAATATCAGGAGGAAACCAGAAAAGTGGCCGGTTGGACGCCGCCCATGGGCCATATCATCGAGACCCTGACGGCAAGAGCCGTCGATCCGGCGATCCGGGCCAAAGCCACGGACGGGGGCGTGGTCACGGCGCTTCTCGTCCATCTGTTTGATCGAGGACATATCGACGGCGCCATTGTGACCCGGCAGATCGGGCCATTCGAGCGGGATCCCATGCTGGCCGCCACCCGCCAGGAGATTATCGATTCGGCGGGGTTCTATTTCGACAGTTCTCACGGTGTCAAGCACTTCGGACATGACTATTCCACCTATTCCCCCTCGGTCCAGGAGTTTCGGCCCATGATGCAGAAGGGACTCAGGCGGGTTGCGCTGGTGGGTACCCCCTGCCAGATCAAGACCCTTCGAAAGATGGAGGCCATGAGTATCGTGCCGTCCGACAGCATCCGATATACCCTGGGCCTCTTCTGCTCGGGAAATTTCATATTCGACGAGGAGGAGCGGCGGAAACTCGAGGATATCGCTGGAATCTCCTGGAACGATGTCCGAAAAATCAACATCAAGGATGAGTTGATGATTCATCTGACCTCGGGTGTCCTTAAAACGGTGCCTCTTGAGAAGATCGATTTCATGAAACGGTACGCCTGCCGATTCTGTCCGGATTACGCCTCCGAGTATGCCGACGTCTCCTTTGGCGGCATCGGCGCGAGGGAGGGATGGACGACCGTGATCACCCGTTCGGCTGTTGGACGTGCCATCATAGCTGATGCCAAAAACAGCACGCTGGAGGTCTACGGCGTCTCCAGCCTTCCCGATATGACCGCCGAGATCCAGGACAAGGTTTGGGAAAAATCGAGGAAAAAGAAAGCCTACTCCAAGCGGATGCATGACGCCCTGCTTCTCGCCCAGCGGGGCGGGCGCGGCTGAACCGCGCGTCTCGCCGCCGACCTCCCCGGGCTGCGATCCCCTCCCAGCGTTTCAGGGTTCGCAGCCCGTTTTCCGCTACTCATGAAAGTCCTCTCGATTTCACGCCGCGGTACTTGCACTGGGGCGAGGGATGATTATCGTTTTTCTCGAATTTGATTAGAAAGGAGATGTAAGCCAACCATCCGTTCAAGAATCGAAGAAAGGGGAATCATGGAAGAAAAAGTGATGAAAGCCATACGGGATGCCGGAAAACCGGTGCGGCCGGGAGATGTCGCGGCGATGGTCGGCATGGAAACCCAGGCGGTATCCAAGGTGATTGCAAGGTTGAAGAAAGCGGGAAAGGTGACATCACCCAAGCGTTGCTATTACACTCCGACCGAGGGGTAGGTTTGTCCTTATTTCCGGGTGTGAATCCCATCGAGAGAAAGTTCGCCCGCATGGGAAAAGGGGAGGGTCGATGGCATCAAAAACCCTCCCTCGATACGGATATTTCCGCGAATACCGTATTTGAGCGGCTCTCTGGCCCTCATCTTCAGGAGCCCTTGGGCCATGTCGATCATTGACGAATACAGCGTCATGGGAACGAGAGCGGTATCGTACGCCGGCAGGGTCATTTCCAACGGGGAGACCCCATGGGCGACGTCCTTGCCGTCGACTGCCAGCCTTACGTCTGCCCCCTTCAGCGTGAGAGGGACGTCGTTGGTGTTGAAGACGCGGAGGGTCACCGTCATGACTGTCTCGAATACGGTGGCGCTCTCAACCTCGATTCGGGTGAGAGAGATGTGGGGCGCCTCGAGTCTTTTGCCGGGAGCGGCACATCCAATCAGGAGAATGAAGGCGAGAGCGGCAACAACCGGAATACGGGCCGGGCGATGTTGGGAAACGGGCTTTCGGCGTGCGGCGGTCATGGCTTTCGATGCCTTAAAAATCTGAGGAAGGTGATTTACGAAGTTTCGGATTGTTCCGGTGTCTGTTTTCATCGCGTCGGGTCTTTTTTTCAAGGTTTTTGCGAAGGGCGTCCGTCAGGTCGACGCCGGTCTGGTTGGCGATGCAGGTGAGCACGAACATTACATCGGCCAGTTCATCGGCCAGCGCTTCCTTGGGATCCGAGAGCGGGGCGTAAAAGGGATTGCCTGTAGACGCAACGGTATTAACGGGTCTTTTGAAGCTCTGGTCGCCAAATAAGCGGGACATGATCCGAGCGACTTCTCCGATCTCCTCCACCAGCTGGGCCAGGTTGGTGAGCTCCGAAAAATAGCGCACCCCGATGGTGCGCACCCATTCATCCACCGTTTTCTGATATGTCGCGATGCTCAACTCCGTCATGAGTCTCCCTTCATTCCGCCCATCCGCCGCTAGACAGATCCGTCACTTCCCTGCAAGGGGCAGCGGTTGCGGTATTTATGTTCATGGATACCACAGTTTTTTTAAAAGGAAAAGCCGGGTGGGGGCTTATTTTCGGCTTGTCTGGAGCGGCGTCGCCTCGGTATCGAAATTCGCTGCAAATGTGTGTCAGGGCGTGTCGACAGTCTTGATGGAAAAACGTGTGGCGGAGGATCTCCGACTTGACCGAAACAGGACTGTCTGCTACAAAATCGATCATCTTTTTGCGCGGTTGGCCGGGATGCCATGCGGCGATGTTTTTCACCATCACTTCCATGGGAGAAGAGTTGCCGAATGAATGTATTGATTGCAGAGGATGATTTCGTCGCGCGCCGCATCCTTCAAAAAATGCTCGAGAAATTGGGTCACAAGGTCATCGTCTGTGAGGACGGTCTAACGGCTTGGGAGGCCATTCAGATCAATGCAGCGCGCCTGGCGATCTTGGATTGGATGATGCCCCTGATGGACGGTTTGACACTTTGCCGCAAGATTCGGGAGGAGAGTCTACCTGAATATGTTTATGTCATCCTGCTCACCAGCAACGACCAGAAATCGGACATCGTGGAAGGGTTGAGCGCCGGGGCGGACGATTATATGACCAAGCCCTATGACCCCTACGAGCTAAAGGCCCGGATCCGATCGGGACAACGCGTTCTCAAGCTCGAAGACGATCTGAAAACAACGACCGCCCAGCTTTTCCATTCCGAAAAACTGGCGGCTCTCGGAACGCTGGCGGCCGGCATCGCCCATGAAGTCAACACACCCATGCAGTACCTGTACTACAACACCCGCTTCCTTCAGGAGTCTTTCGGAGGGATCCTGGCCTTGCTGGAAGCTTACGGGGCATTGGAACGCCGGATTGGGACACAAGAAGACATTCGGGCGCTGGCGGAAAAGATCGATATAGAGTATCTTCGGGGGGAGATTCCCCGTGCCTTGCAGGAGTCAAGCGAAGGGGTTGAGCAGATCACGGAAATCGTCCAATCGATTCGGGAATTTTCTCATCCTGGAAACCGGCGGCTCGCACCCATGGATATCAACGCGGCGGTCGCCAACACGCTTCGGGTGACCCGAAATCAGTGGGCTCGAGTGGCGGATGTGCAACTGGACCTGGCGAAGGATCTGCCGCTTGTACCCTGTTTTCAGGGTGAATTCAACCAGGTTGTCCTCAACCTGGTCCTCAATGCGGCGCATGCTATTGAAACGCGAATCCGGGAAAATCCCGGCGGCGGCGCTGGCGTTATTTCCATCAACACCCGCAAGACCCAAGAATTTGTGGAGATTCGGGTTCAGGACAACGGCATTGGCATTCCCGATATGATTCGGCCGAAGATCTTCGATCCATTTTTTACAACCAAGGAGGTGGGCCGGGGGACGGGGCAGGGCCTTGCCATATCCAGATCGGTCATTGTCGACCGATTGGGCGGGCGACTGACCTTTGACAGCCGTGTGGGTGAAGGAACGACTTTTGTCATCCGGTTGCCCCTGGAACAGAGATCGACGCCTGGAATCCCAGAGGCGGGACGATAGTCTCGGGAAGGTTTTCATCGGCCGTCGTGGAAGGAGTCAAGTATGACAGAAAATCTCAAAAAAATGTATCAGACCATCATTGAGGATCATTTTCCACCGGAGCTGGAGATCAGTTTCGTGGATGGGACCGAACGGCAGACCCTATGTTACGAAAAAGCCACGTGGACCATCGACGGTGTGCAGAAGGGGCTGCGGTACGGTGAAAACCCCGGACAGGAGGCGGCCCTCTATCGTCTGGTCAACGGCAATCTGATGCTGGGGGACACCGAGACCCTTCTTCCCGGGCAGTACCTGGCTTCGGACATCGAACTGCTCCAGTCGGGGAAACATCCCGGAAAGACCAACATGACCGATGCGGACAACGCCCTGAATATTCTTCGATATTTCGATGACAAACCGACAGCGGTGATCGTCAAGCACAACAATCCCTGCGGGGTGGCTCGGGCGGACACCCTGTCGGACGCCTATCACAGGGCTTACATGGCCGACCGGGTAGCCGCTTTCGGCGGCTGTATCGCGCTCAACCGTTCGGTAGACAGGACGACTGCGGAGGCGATCTCTGATCAGTATGCCGAAGTGGTGGTCGCCCCGGATTTCGAGGAGGGCATCCTCGATATTCTGGGGCGCCGAAAGAATCTGCGCGTCATCCGCATCGGTAATATTGCCCGCCTTAAAAACTTCATCGGCAAGCGTTTCGTGGAGTTCAAAAGTCTCATCGACGGAGGCCAAATTATCCAGTGGTCCTTTGTTCCGGCGGCGAGAACTGCTGCGGACCTGAAGCTCGCTGAGTGCGAGCATCAGGGAAAGACCTACAGGATCCGCCGGAAACCGACCTCCCGGGAGTATGAAGACATGTTGTTCGGCTGGCTCGTGGAGTCTGGCATCACCTCCAATTCCGTGATCTATGTCAAGGATCTGGTTACCGTGGGCATCGGGACCGGGGAGCAGGATCGTGTGGGCGTGGCCGAGATTGCGCGAGACAAGGCATACCGGAAGTTGGCGGACCGATACTGTTTCGAGGCGTTTGGCATTCCTTACAATGATCTCGCGGATCTCGCCCAAAAGACGGAAATCGACGCCCGGGTCGCCGCCGAGCGAGGGGGCTTGGTTGGCGCTGCCATGGTCAGTGATGCCTTTTTCCCCTTCCGGGACGGCATTGATGTCGGCATCCGGGAAGGGGTGGCGGCCGTGATCCAGCCCGGCGGCTCGTCCAATGACTATCAGTCGATAGAGGCTTGCAACGCGGCGGATGTCACCATGGTCTACACCGGTCAGAGAAGCTTCAAGCACTAGTTTCCGGAACGTAACCCGACCGCCGAGACGGATGGTTCGGCGTCTCGGTTTTGTCTTCGCCACCCATCAGAACCTGACCGAGAAGGCACTGCCCTTAAACTGAGGTGACCCATGACGTCAGCCATATCCTTGAGGCTTTTTGCCACCCTGGCCAAATATATGCCGGAGGACACCGATCGATATCCCATAGCCTCGGGCACCACTGTACGGGATGTCGTCGATCGGCTCGGGATAAGGGAAGCCGAGGCCAGGCTCATTTTCATCAACAACAAGCGGGCCCTTCTGACATCCGTGCTCAATGACGGTGATCGACTGGGCATTTTCCCGCCGATAGGGGGGGGATGATGGGTTGCGTAAAGGATGAGGAGAAGAAAAGGATGGCGGCGGCGATCCGGCGAGCCGCCCGGAGGAGGAATCTACCCGACGGCACCCCCTACGACGGCATTGGCACGGCCGCAGTTGCTGAAATCGCCAGTGAATTCCAGGGAGCCGGATGGACAGTGGAGCGGACCGCTCTCGAGGACCAGGTGTGGCCCGAGCGCTACACTCGCAACATGAGGACATTTTCCCCGAAAGATCAGGCTCGGCTTCTGGGCGCCGCGGTTACGGTGGTGGGGCTTGGCGGGCTTGGGGGCACCGTGACGGAGATTCTGGCCCGGTATGGTATCGGCACTCTCGGACTTGTTGACGGGGATCGGTTCGACGAATCGAACCTCAACCGCCAACTTTACAGCACTGTGGTGAATATGGGCATGTCCAAGGCCGAGGCGGCGCGCCTGCGGGTTGAACAGGTCAACCCCTCGATTGCAGTATCCGCCCACGCGATGTTTCTCGATGGGGAAACGGCGATCGACCTGATCCGAGGTGCTGACGTGGTGGTGGATTGTCTGGACACCCTCAAATATCGTTTTATTCTGGAATCCGCGGCAAAGGATTTGGGGATCCCACTGGTGTCTGCCGCCATTGCCGGAGTGGCAGGGCATGTAACGACCATTTTCCCCGCTGATGCAGGGCTTTCGCTCGTATACGGCGATCGGGATGCCGTCGATGAAAAGGGCGTCGAGCGCTCTCTGGGCTGCCTTCCCCATGCCATTACCATCCTCTCAGCCCTGGAATGCGCCGAGGTCGTCAAAGTCCTCCTGGGAAGCGCTGAAACCCTCCGAAATCGATTGCTGGTCATGGATCTCACGGACTACACTTTTGAACTGCTTGAGCTGGTTTGAGCGTCTCGAACCGATAACGTATCGATCCTGATGGTTCCTTGACACCGGAGTCATCGTCCGCATCCGGCAGCGTATCCCAAGAGTGGCGGGGAGGGGTTAAACCCCTCCCCGCCGCTGCACGTTGCCGCCTGAAAGATGATTACCAGTTGAAGACCGAGTCGAGCGCTTCATCCGCTATATCAAAGGTGACGTTGTGAGGTCCGACGGCCTCCCGTTTCATGAAGCGCGGTAGGCGATCGTCCTCTTTGGTGAAGCCGGCCTTTCGGTTGAATTCCCGTTCCATGGAGAGGATTTTCTTGCCCAGTGCCACCACATCGTCGCCGGTCATGTTTAGGTTGTACATGCCGTTGATGGAATCGACCATAGCGTTGAAGGTCTCCTGCTGGTCGAGAATGGCAAAGGCGATGAACAGGCAGTAGCCGGTGGCGTCCAGCGCCGCCGTAGCGATCTGAAGGTTTCGAGACAGCTCGATCTGTCCTTCGTTGCTCAAGGGATCGACATCGCCTCCGATCTTGAGGATATTGGTGGCGATGGCGTATCCAGCAGTGTGATCGGCGCCCATGGGCGTGGTGGCGTAGGTTACGCCGATACCTTTGACGGCCCTTGGATCATAGGCCGGCATGGCTTGGTTTTTGACCACTGGCGCTCGTTCGATCCCGAAGGCTTTGGCCGTGAAAGCTGCGCCATTACCGAGAATCCGACCTAAAGGCGTGCCCTTGCCCACCTCATCCAACAGCTTTATGGCGCCTTCGGCGTCTCCGAACTCAAGGAGTCCGGCTTCCATGGCCACGCCGATGGTTACCCCCATCTCAATCGTATCCAGGCCAATATTGTCGTCCATGAAGTCAAGCTTGGCAATGGCGTCCAAGTCACAGATGCCGCAGTTTCCGCCATGGGCCCAAACCGTCTCGTATTCCGGCTGCTTGGTGATGTAATTGCCGTCCTTGTCCACGAAGATGCCGGAGCACCGGATGGCGCATCCCACGTGGCACCCGTGGGTGGGGTTGCCGCCGCGCTTCTGCTCCAGTTCGGCCTGGGCTTCACCGCTGATCTTGGCGGCATCCACATACTGGCCTTTCTGAAAATTGTAGGTCGGATAGGCCCCTGCTTCGTTGATGACGTTTGTCAGGACGTTGGTACCGTAGGTTGGCAACCCCTCCCCAGTGACGGGGTGCTTGCGCAAACCCTCCACGAAGGTCTTGTTGGCGGCCTTGAACCGCTCCGGATCCATGGGTTTCCGCATGCCGCATCCTGCGTCGTCCAGGATGATGACCTTGATCCCCTTGGCGCCCATGACCGCACCGACGCCCCCGCGGCCCGCATGGCGGGATGGCCGGAACTCCCGATCCGTGACGGCGATGGAGGCGGCGCAGAGCTTCATTTCGCCAGCGGGCCCGATGGAGATCATGGCTACCTTGTCGCCGTGCAGTTTTTTCATCTTCTCGGCCAGATCATAGTTGGTCGTCATCTTGAATTCGCCGGCCGGAGTGATTTTCACCGTGTCCTTGTTGATGAATACCTTGTAGAGATCGGTGGTTTGGGGTTCGCCTTCGATGATAATGGCCGCATATCCCAGGCGGGCCATTACCTGACCGGCTTGTCCACCGGCGTTGGCCTCCTTGATGCCGCCCGTCAACGGGCTCTTGCAGCCGACCGAAATCCGTCCAGAGGTTGATGCTGCGGAGCCGCTCATCAACCCAGGGGCGATGACGAGCTTGTTTTCGGGGCCCAAGGGATGACAGTCCGGGGGAACTTCGCTACTGACGACCATGGACGTCAGCCCACGCCCCCCCATCCCGGCGTATGCACCGAGCTCGGTTACCGTGGCCTTGGGGCCGCCTTCCGCACCCACATCGATACGTAAAATTTTGTCCATGAAGTCACACCCTCCTTTACATGTTTGTTTCGGTTATTAATGGTTTGAATAGAATGTGCACAGGAAGTTTTTAAATCTGAAAGGAATGGCGCTACAAATAAAAACTAAATATAACTATTTATTTTTATTATATTAAGATCCTTGATTCGTGTCAATATAAATAGCCCTTCCTCATGAAATCTGCTGCTTGAAATTGACGGAAAACAAGATACCTGCCAATACGATAAAAGGTCTTACCCCAAAAAAGGAGGGCTCGCAAAGCAGGGCAACTAAGGTAGCCTAACAGGAAGAGGGGGGCTGGGCGATAATGAAAACTTCGCAGTTCGGTTCGCCGAAGCCTTCGGATTCGTATGTAATGCTGTCGGGCAGGTCTCGACGGAAGACGCGGAAGCCTCTCTGGAGAAAAAGGGGACCGAGTTCTCCGATGAGTAAATTGAAGAGTTTGACCGTGATCGTTCCTTTGTGGACGTCCACTTTCGTCGCTGTCTCGTGGTAGGTGATGCCGTTCCGAAGGGATGCGTAGAAACCGCCGCGCCTCATGACGGCGCCCACAAGCCCGGGCATGGCCGACGAAAGTGCCAGGACCGCGCCGTCCCTGACGAGGGCTTCGTCCATGTCATCCACCGGTTTGCCGTTGAGAAACAGGGTGCTGATTCTTTTCGTTACGACTTCGACGGGGAGGTGCCACTGATCCAGGAGAAGGGATCTGACCGTGCAACCCGTTTCGATGTCCACCCGAAGCCCTTTCTGGAAGAGAAGGGTCAGATCCGGACAGACCTCCGGGGGAACTTGAATTCTGGGTGTGGATGATGCCATCATAAGTCCTCCGATGCGTCTGATGCCGGCAGATGTCGACGGGTACGGTGTCGACGCGGCCATAAGAATATGGACCCCAAAATCACATGATGGACCCCAAAGTCACATGATATGACGTCCGAAAAAAATATCAACATGGATGTGGGCAGATGGAAAATAAAAGTCAAGGACAAGGTTCTCGCCGGGGTAACACATTGCCGGGGTGACACATTAAAGATCGGGTCAAGGTCGCCTTTCCTTCCTCTTGACACCTCTTGTCGAAATCAGTACAAATAACCATTTTAGCACTGTGTTTCTTATAAAACAACGGTATTTCGAGAGAGGTGAATATTATGTTCGGCATGGGGATGCCCGAGATTTTACTGATCCTGGCCATTGCGCTTATCGTGATTGGTCCCAAGAAACTTCCGGATCTGGCCAAATCGCTGGGGCGGGCAATGATCGAATTCAAGAGGGCGGCGTCCGAACTTAAATCCTCCCTCGAAGTTGACACCGATGTAATGGATGTCAAGAAAACCTTCAAGGACATGGATCAGACCCTGAAGGCGCCCATGGACGTAACCCTCAAAAAACCTGTGAAGGCGGAGACGTCCGATGCCGGAAAAGCTCCGTCAACCCCGGTTTCGAAGGTCGAAAAATCGGAATCCGAAGCTGGCGTCGAGACGCTGAAGGATAAGGCGGACAACAATGACGCGTGACCCAGAGACCGACCGTCGCTCTCGGCGCGACGATCTGGACGACGACGAGAAAATGCCCTTCACCTCTCATCTCGAGGAACTCCGGGAGCGTTTGATCAAATCCTTCATCGCCGCGGGGGTAGGATTTCTGGTCGCCTATGGATTCAAGGACAAAATTTTTGAAATTCTCATGCGACCCCTTGTCCAGGTGATGGGGAAGGGGGACACACTCATTTATACGGGGCTTCCCGAGGCCTTTTTCACTTACCTCAAGGTGGCCTTTCTGGCGGGGCTCATGGCGGCATCTCCGGTCATCATCTACCAGTTTTGGATGTTCGTGGCACCCGGACTCTATCGGAAGGAGCGGAAGATCCTTCTGCCCATTGTCGTGCTCTCCATTTTCTTTTTTGTCGGTGGCGCGTTGTTTGGATATTTTTTCGTCTTTCCCATCGGTTTCCAGTTTTTCCTCGGGTTTGCCAACGAGAAAATTCAGGCGCTGCCCTCAATGAAGGAGTACCTCTCCTTTTCCGCCAAACTTCTCATCGCCTTCGGCCTTGCTTTCGAGCTACCGTTGGTACTGACCGGCATGGCACGCATGGGGATCGTGACCGACGTCTTTCTCAAAAAGAACCGTAAGTACGCAGTTCTGCTCTTTTTCATCGTGGCCGCCATCATTACGCCGCCGGATGTGGTGAGCCAAGTCCTGCTGGCGCTGCCCCTCATGGCTCTCTACGAGATCAGCATTGTCGGGGCCAGAGTATTCCAGCCGAAGAAGGACGCCGAAGGAGGGCGCCACGAGGAGGAGTCGCCGGAGACGAGGGCTGAAGGGGAGAACGGCGTATCTGGGGGCCGGGACGTCCAAACTGGCGCCTCCAGCTCGGAGAACGAAGAAAAGAATGTCTGAAACGGCGTCCCCTCCGGCCAATCCCGTCGAATACCGGCTCACACTCATGGAAACCGACGGGGGCATCGGCTATTTTTCGTGCGTGCCAAGGGCGGAAACCGACGATCCGGCATGCATCGAAGCGCTCCGTACCCGACCCAACGACGCCTTTCTGCGTCGCTATGTGCTCAAACGAATCAGCCTATGGGACCCGGTGCATCTGGCGGCCCGTCTCCGATCGACACCGGCTGCGGACGGATTTTTCCTCGCCCTTTTGTACGAGGCGATTCTGGTGTATGATCACTTCGCGTCCCTGAGGGGTACCCTGCGGCCGGAAAAGGTCCGGCGTGTGGCGAGCGAGACACCGTTTATCTACCTCAAATCCCATCTCGCCGGAGATCAAGCCCTTCATTCCCAATGGATTACCTTGTTTCGGACCAATCTTAATGATCACCGCATGCTGTTGCCGCCCGAAAAAACCGGGCTCGTTGCCCCGTTTTCTGACGAAGCCCTATCCCAGGGTGATCCGCCCCATCCGGGTATAACAGCCATTCGGGAGCAAACCGCGGCGATGGAATTGCCCGAGGCGCCCCCTCGCCCTCCTCTGGAGGAGACCACCCGCATCGCCCTGGAAAAGCTGGATGCCCTGGGCATCATCGCCGGTGAGGTCCAGCGACATGTCGCCTCCCTCAGCCCCGTTGCGCTGCTGCGCCAGTGGCGGGTCGATATTGCTGTTTACAGTCGACGGCATCATTTCCGGGTTATGGGTCTTCAAAACTCTTACGGCAGAGGGCTTTCGCTTCCCGAGGCCCAGGCCTCCCTCGCCATGGAGATGATCGAGCGGTGTTCCGCGTTTGCCACCGTCGGTGAGGACGGCGTGGAAGGCTATTCCCGGGCCTATCCTTTGAAGCGGGCACGATATTCCGAGCTCGTCAAGGCCGGCATTCCGGCGGTGGACCCCAACCGTCTGGCCTTGGAGGCGCCATACGGTGACGAGCCTCTCCATTGGATCGAGGGCGAGGCGTGCGGGCGTGATGGCGCCGCGTCGGTTTGGGTGCCGGCCCAATGCATCTTTCTGTTCTGTAATTTTGACGAGATAAAACTCTTTTCAGCGCTGGGGTCCACCGGCCTGGCATCGGGCAACACCATGGACGAGGCCAGACTGAGCGGGCTTTTGGAGATTATCGAGCGAGATCACGACGGAACGACGCTCTTTCACCCCTCCCAGTGTTTCACCGTCGAGGCCGCCGACCCCCAGGTGGCGCTCCTTCTTGAGAGCTACCGGGAATTGGGAATTCACTTGCAGTTTCAGGACCTGACTTCAAAACTGGGCGTCCCCTGCTGCAAGTGTTTTGTCCGGGACATGGCCGGGGGCATTGTACAAGGAACCGGCTGTCACCTCGATGCGCGTCGGGCACTTCTCTCTGCCATGACCGAGACACCTTACGCTTTCCCCTACGGGCCCCCGTCGGGGACCGGTTTGCACGGCCTGGTCCGCGTGCCCCTGGAAAATCTGCCTGACTTCCGTCTGGGCAACAGCGCCGCTGATCTGCGGCTATTGGAAAACCTTCTCGCTGCTTGGGGGTATCGTCCCATCTATGTCGACCTCACCCGAAAGGATGTGGGGTTGCCCGTTGTTCGTGCCGTTGTTCCTGGAATGGAGATCACCGCAGATTTCGACCGGTTCTCGCGTGTCCATCCCCGACTTTTCGCGAATTACCTTCGATGCTTCGGCGAGCCGTGAATCGACACCCCGGTTTAGGTATTTCCCTCAATGCCATGAATAAATCGCTGCGGATCACATCCCGGGTTAAGGCTAAGGCCCTTCGGCTTCTGGAGGACCGGATGGACGGCATGACGCCCCAGGTCTTTGCTGGCCTGATGGCCGAAGCTTTCGGCAAAAGCCGGCACTGGGCCCGGTCGATTCTCGGTGTGCTGGTGGCAGAGGGTGAACTTGCCTATCGGGAGCAGCACGGTCATACGATCATCGAACCCTCCTTCGACCGGCCGGTCCGTTTTTCCTCCCACGTGGTCGTGGCACCGCCGGGAAAGGCCTATGTTTCCGGGCCGGATGAGATCGTGATACGCTTGGCCCCCGGCGCCTCCTTCGGTACGGGGCAACATCCCACCACCCGCCTGTCGGTCCGAGGCATCGATGCAGCTTTGACGACCCTGCGCTTGGTGGATCTCGCTGCCGACTCGGCTGTTTTGGATGTGGGCACCGGCTCGGGTATTCTGGCCATTGCCGCTTTGATGTTGGGCATCCGACGGGGGGTCGGCGTGGATATCGACCCTTGCGCCGTGGGTGAAGCTCGACGGAACGCGGTATTGAACAGCCTGTCCGAACGCCTTTTTGTGGGTGCGGTTCCTGTGGAGGAGATTCGCGGCGTTTTTGCCCTTGTCGTGGCCAACCTAAGATACCCTACTCTCAGGCGAATCCTTCCCGAAATGTTTCGGTTGAGTCCCGTCCATGCGGCATGGGTCGTCTCCGGGATCCGAACGGAAGAGATTCGACCCTTTCGGGACTTTTGCGTCGCTCAAGGTGTTATATGCCGCTGGGTGGCGGTTGAAAAGGACTGGGCGGCCCTGGTGTTTGAACGGCCCTGATACCGGTTGGCGGCGATGCCTACCGCGAGGGACTATTCCTTGACCGTCGTTTCGATCCGAATCTTGTATTTGTCGATTTTGGCATGCAAGGTTGGTCTGGAGAGGCCAAGGAGCTTCGCCGCGCGAGACCGGTTGCCGTCGGTCATGCTGAGGGCTTCGCTGATAAGGATGCCCGAGAACCGGTCGATGCAGGAATCGAACAAATGCTTGTCGGACGGATTCGTCAATTCCTTTCGGATCATCTGCCGCAACGCCTCGTCCAGATCGCGGTCTTCGGTCTCCTTGAGGGAGAGCTTCTCGGTGACCGACTGGGTGATGTCCTCTGCCGATAGGGGCGTCCCCCGGTTGAAGATCAGGGCCTTCTGGATGACATTGGAAATTTCCCGGACGTTGCCTGGCCACCGGTATTCCTTGAGCAGGGTTTTGGCCTCCTCGGTGATTCCTGGATTGTCGATGCCCCTCTCTCCGGCGTACCGGGCCAGAAAGTACTCGGCGAGTAAGGGAATGTCATCGGAACGATTGGCGAGTGGCGGGAGCCAGATGGTGACCACCTTGAGCCGGTAGTAAAGGTCTTCCCGAAACCGGCCGTCGGCGATGGCTTTTTCCAGATCCCGGTTGGTTGCCGCGATGATGCGGACGTTGGTGGGGATTGTCTCGCGGCCGCCCAGGCGCTCGATGCTTTTTTCTTGGAGAAGCCGCAGCATTTTGGATTGAAGGCTCACGGGCATATCCCCGATCTCATCCAGGAAGATGGTGCCGCCGTGGGCCTGTTCGATTTTGCCGATCCGCCGGTGGGTTGCACCGGTGAAAGCACCCTTTTCATATCCGAACAGCTCGCTCTCCAGGAGCGTGTCGGGGATGGCGACGCAATTGATCACCAGAAACGGCTTTTCCCGCCGCTGGCTGTACTGATAGATGGCCCGGGCAACCAGCTCCTTTCCTGTGCCGGACTCGCCTCGGACCAGCACGGTCGCATCCGTGGACGACACGCGGCCGATGGCCTTGTAGACCTCCTGCATGGCCGGGCTGCGGCCGATCAAGGCGTCATGGGCGGTCTCATCGGGGGAAGCGTCCATATCCACTGGAGATCGCATGAAGCGGCCTGCTTCGATGGCCTTTTCGATAACTTTGAGCATGTAGGGAATTTCGAACGGCTTGAGAATATAGTCGAAAGCCCCCATTTGTGTCGCTTCGATGGCGGTTTCGGTGGTGCCGAAGGCCGTCATGATGATGACGGGGAGCTTCGGGTCGATGCGGTTGAGTCTTTTGAAGGTTTCGAGGCCGCTAATGCCCGGCAACTGGACGTCTAAAATCACCAGATCGGGCGTTTTCTCCCGAACATCGATGAGACTGGCTTCGCCTGATGCCGCTGTCCGTACGGTGTACCCCTCTTCCGTCAGCAGTTTATGAAAGCTTTTTCGGAGTTGATCGTCGTCATCGACAACTAGAATGGTGCTCAAAGTGTTTCTCCTGTTGGTCCTATGCCGAGTGCCAACCCTCGACAGCGCTGTCTATAAGAAGCTCCCATCGACATCTCCGGACCTGTGGCCTATTCCTGATGATCTGGGCGGTCACAGACCGGAAGGGTGATAATGAACGTGGCCCCCTCTCCCTCGATGGAGCGCACTTCCAGCCGTCCGCGGTGCTCCCCGATGATCCGGTAGGCGATGGAGAGCCCCAAGCCGGTGCCTTCGTCCTTGGTTGTAAAAAATGGCTGGAATATTTTCTGCCGGATGGCCTCGGGTACGCCCGGACCGTTATCGTGGATCCGGATGACCGCCTTTGGTCCTTCGGTGGCGTCAGAGGTTGTCTCGTGGACCGTAATCTTGCCGTTCTGACCGGTGCCGATGGCCTCGCAAGCGTTGATGACGAGGTTGACAAAGACCTCCTTGAGCTGCTCCGGATCGGCCTCCACCGAAGGGAGCAACTCCTCGCGGACGATTTTCACCGCGACGTCGTAAGACCTGAGGCGATGTTCCAGCAGTTGAAACGTCGTGTCGACCACCTGAGACGGGCTGATGTGCTGCATCTTCAGCTTCGGTGGACGCGAGAATTCCAGGAAATTCTGAACGATGGTGTCGACATGCCGGATCTCCTCGGCGATGACGTCGAAATCCTCTTTCTCGGCTTCATCAAGCTCCAGGGTTCGACTCAGGGAGAAAAGGCGCATCTTGATGGAAGTGAACGGGTTTCGGATGGTGTGGGCCATGCCGGTGGCCAGCTTCCCTACCATCGCCATCTTCTCCGACTGAAGGAGATGCTCCCGGCTCTTTTCGAGCTCGGAATGGGTGAAATCGACAGCCTCGATCAGTCCGTGTACGGTTCTGCTGAGGGCTTTGATCTCGTTTTCACGGGGAGAGATATTTTCACGCCGGTCGGCCATGCGCGTCAGTTCGCGTACCGGCTCGAGAACGTGTTTCATCAGTAGGATGGCCAGAAACACGCCGCAGAAGAAGACCATCACCATGCCGAGGATGGCCATCACGCGAAGCTGTCGGGCCTGCTCCTGGCTCTCCTGCTTGGCCCGCTGAATTTCCTTTTTGTAAAGGACCTTGAATTCCTCACACAGGCCGAGAACCTTGAAAAAATATTCTCGCACCTCTGCATGGAGGCGTCCGCCGGTCTCCCGGTCACCAGCCAGGTAAAAGTCGATTACCTGGTCCTTGGTGAGGATGTATTGCTGATAGGCCGTGGCGATCTTTTCGATTGCCGCTTTCTGGCTGGCGGTGGCGGCCACCAGTCGAGCCTTGCCGATGAGCGTCTTGAAGATTTGGCGGTATTCCCCCAACCGCTTCAGCCAGTCGGGGTTTCCGTCCAGAAAATAGTAAGAGACGAAACCCTTTTGGTTGACCAGAGCGGTTTCGAGTTCCTGGGCCGTTTCAAAGGCGGCGGTGTCCTTGTCGATGATATCTGTCAAGATACCGTCCATCCGGTAGGTGTACCAGACCATCACGATGCCGCCGAAGAACGTGATGAGGAGCAATACGGCCAGGATGCTGTGGATTCGGAAACTGAGATTGAGTCGATGCCACATGGCGTTTTCCTTTTTGCATCATCTGGATGGGACCGTTCCGAAACGGTGGAGATCGAGGGCGATGCGATTGACCTCCCGGATGGCTCTGTCGACGTCGATGGTGAAGAGAGCGCCCTTTTCCATGACCACCTTCCCGGCGATCATGACGAAAACCACGTCGCTGCCCCTGGCGGAATAGACCAGGTGTGAGGCCGGCCGGAACATGGGCTGGAGGTGGGGCCTTTCGGTGTCGACGATGATGAGATCGGCCTGCTTTCCCGGTGTCAGGGAACCTGTAATAGTGTCCAGCCCCAGGGCGCGGGCCCCCTCGATGGTGGCCATCCGCAGGACGGTTCGGGCGTCCATGACCGTGGGGTCTAAACAGGTGACCTTGTGCAGCTTGGCGGCGGTATCCATTTCGAGCAGCATGTCAAGGTCGTTGTTGCTGGAACAGCCGTCGGTGCCCAGCCCGACGCAGACGCCGGCCGCCAAGAGCTGGGGAATCGGGGCAACGCCCGATGCCAGTTTCATGTTGCTTTCGGGGTTGTGGGCCACCTTGACATCATATCGGGCCAGGAGCGCCTGGTCCGCTTCCGTCAGAACCACGCAGTGGCAGGCCAGAAGGCGGGGTCCGAGAAGGCCGAGGTCCGCCATAAAAGCCACCGGGGTGCGACCGTAGGCTTTTTGAATCTGCTCGACTTCGCTCCGGGTTTCAGACAGGTGGGTGACGATCAGACAGTCGTTTTTCCAAGCCGTCTCTCGGACCTTCTTCATGAGATCGGAAGCGCAGAGGTATGGGGAGTGGGGTTCCACGGCGACACGGATCAACGGGTCTCCCCGCCAGCGGTCGATCAGGGCCTGGGTTTTTTCGAAGCCTTTATGGAGGGGGCCGTAAGCGGGAGAAGGAAAGTCGAAAAGGACCTCCCCGACCACGGCTCTCATTCCGGCTTGGTGGGCCATCTCCGCCACGGCGTCCTCGAACAGGTACATGTCGCAGAAACAGGTGGTGCCCGACAGAATCATTTCCGCGCAGGCCAAGGTTGTCCCGGCGGCCACCTTCTCCCGATCGAGGGTCGCCTCGGCTGGAAAGATGTGATCGTTGAGCCAGGTCATCAAGGGGAGGTCATCGGCAAGCCCCCGGAAACAGGTCATCGCTGCGTGGGTGTGGACGTTGATCAATCCGGGCATGACGATTCCACCGCGAGCATCGACGGTTCGGTCGATACGCCAGCCGTCGAATTCGGCTGCATCGCCCACGGCGGCAATGACGTCCCCCGATACGGCCACGGCGCCGTCAGGAATCGCGCGATCCTCGTCATCCATGGTCAGAACGAGACCCCCGGTGATGAGAACATCCGCATGCCTATCCATGGGCGTCCATCCCCTGGAGTATCGCGTTGATGAGGTGGTTCAGCTTTGGTGCGACGGCATTGGCCACGGCGATGATCTCCGCGACCGTTGCCGGCACCGGGCGGTCCGGGTCGTTGACATTCGTGATGATGGAGAGCCCAAGGATTCGCATGCCTGCATGGACGGCGACGATGGCCTCCTGAACCGTCGAGAATCCCACGGCGTCGGCGCCGACGGTCTTCAGGTACCGGACCTCTGCCGGCGTCTCCAGGGAGGGCCCCGTGAGGCCGGCGTAGACGCCCTGCCGGAGCGGAACGCCGCACTCCTCGGCCGCGGCCCGGGCCAGCGCCAGGAGGCCCGGGTCGTAAACATGGTTCATGTCAGGAAAGCGGATGCCCCAATCTGCCTCGTTAGGACCGATGAGTGCATTGGCGCCGGTCAGGTTGATATGGTCCGTTATGATCATGACATCGCCGGGCCGGAATGCCGGATTTAATCCGCCGGCGGCGTTGGAGACGATCAGGGTCGCGACGCCTAACCGGCGCATGACGCGGATGGGGAAGGTCACCTGAAGCGGCGTATAGCCTTCGTAGAGATGGAGTCGGCCCTGCATGACCATTACCGGCATGCCCCCCATGGTGCCACAGAGAAGGCGGCCCCGATGGCTTTCCACCGTGGAGATGGGGAAATGGGGTATTTCGCGATAGTCGAAGGCTTTGCATACGTCAAGGGTGTCGGTGCCTTCCCCGAGTCCCGTGCCGGTCAGTATGCCAACCCGGGGGGTGAGACCGATCCGTTTTTCCAGGAAATCGGCGGCCTCGTCAACCATTTGTCTGTAATCGGCCATAATGCTGCCTTTCCGGTAACGTTGTCGATGTATGATGTGGATAAAAAACCATTTCTATCCATGAAAATGCTTATTCCTATAGTCGAGACCAACGGTTCCGTCAATCCTTCAAATTGGCGTCGATGTGATTGACTTTTTTCGATTTGTATGAAATGGTACCGTTTGGTAAAAATATCTTGGCGAGATCCGGTAACGGGTTTTAATAAAATATTTGATTTTTTGGGAGATTACAGCATGCTCGAGTTAGAACATCCAGAACACCCGGATATTACTGAAGAGATGTGGAAAGATGTCGACAAGATCATCGATGAACATCGCGGACAACCCGGCTGCATCATTGCCGTGCTGCGAAAAAGCCAGAGCGTTGTGGGGTATCTGCCGGCGCCCTTGATGGACTATGTCAGTGTGGGCCTGAATTTGCCCAGGAGCGACGTGTTCGGCGTGGCATCGTTCTATTCCCTGTTCTCCATGGAACCCAAGGGGCGGCATGTGATCAAGGTCTGCACCGGAACCGCCTGCTACGTCAAGGGCATTCGTGAGGTCATCAGCCGTATCAGCAACAAGTACGACATGTCCGAAGGGTGTACCTCGACCGATCGCTGCTTTTCGCTGGAATCCGTCCGCTGCCTGGGAGCTTGCGGGTTGGCTCCGGTTATGGTCGTCGGTAAGGATGTCCACGGTGCGGTGAAGGCGGACACGGTTCTGGAGATTCTCCAGAGATATGAATAAGACCTTTAACCCTTCCGTTCCCCCGGCGGGAGAAGGGTTGGTAAGTATAGATGAAACTGTCTGAAATCAAGGAAATATTGAACGCTGAATTTCTCGTCGGTGAAGAGCACATGAACCGCACGGTATTCGGCGGCGGCGGCGCGGATCTGATGGACGATATTCTTTCTGCGGTCGCCAAAGGGTCTGTCCTGTTGACGGGTCTGAATTCGGAGCAAGTGATTCGTACTGCGAAAATCGCTGAGGTTGGGGCGGTGGTCTTTGTCAGGGGGAAAAAACCCAAAGGTATAATTCTGGAACTGGCACGATCCTATGATATGCCGATTATGAGCACGAGTTATTCCATGTTTGTCGCAAGTGGTCGTCTTTATATGAACGGTCTCAGGGGGCTCGACGGGTCCTGGTAACGCCGGATCAAAAGCCGGAGCAATAGTTGGAGGAAAGAGGAATATGGCAAAACTGACCATAGACGATCTGAAACGGATAAAAAAAGAGCACGAGGGTGATCTCAATTCATCGGACGTGAAGCATCTGCTCATTTGCGGCGGCACCGGGTGTCATGCCACCGGAAGCATTGCCGTCATGCATGTGCTTAAAGACGAGATCGCAAAGCAGGGCCTCTCGGAAAAATTCAAGGTGGTGGAGACTGGATGCAACGGTTTTTGCGCCATGGGGCCGATTCTTGTGATCCATCCGGACGGTATTTTCTACCAGAAGCTCACGGTGGAGGATATCCCCGGAATGATCAAGGACCATTTTATCGATGGTAAGCCCATCGAGAAGCTGATGTACAAGGATCCCGCCACCAAAAAAATAATCCCCCTTCAGAACGATATCCCCTTTTTCGCGAATCAGATGCCGCGGGCACTTCGAAACAAAGGGATGATCGATCCGGAGAAGATCGATGACTATATCGCCCGGGACGGCTATCAGGGCGCTCACAAGGCGCTCACGGGGATGACCGCCGAAGAGATCGTCAAGCAGATGATGATTTCCGGCCTTCGTGGGCGGGGCGGGGCCGGCTTTCCCACCGGTATGAAGTGGGATTTCGCAAGCAAGAGCCCTGGAACCGTCAAATATGTCCTCTGCAATGCCGACGAAGGGGACCCCGGAGCGTTCATGGACCGGAGCATCCTGGAGGCCGATCCCCACGCGGTGATCGAGGGCATGATCATCGCAGCCCGAGCTATCAGTGCCAACAAGGGTTACATCTACGCGCGGACCGAATATCCCCTGGCCATCAAGCGCCTGGAAATCGCCATTGAACAGGCCAAAGCTTACGGGTTGCTGGGAGAGGACATCTTCGGTACCGGTATGAATTTTGATATCGAGATATACCAAGGGGCGGGCGCTTTTGTCTGCGGCGAGGAGACGGCGCTCATGCGGTCTATCGAAGGCCGCCGCGGCATGCCCCGGCCGCGGCCGCCCTTTCCGGCCCACAAGGGACTGTGGGAGAAACCCACCATCCTCAACAACGTGGAAACCCTGGCCAATGTACCCCAGATCATTCTGAACGGCGGCGCGTGGTATGCCAGTGTGGGCACCGAAAAAAGCAAGGGCACCAAGGTGTTCGCCATCTCCGGCGACGTCAACAACATTGGATTGGTAGAGGTGCCCATGGGCACGCCCCTCAGGACCCTTATTTACGACGTGGGCGGCGGCATCCCGAATAAGCGCAAGTTCAAGGCCGTTCAGTTGGGTGGCCCTTCGGGCGGATGTGTCCCTGAACAATATCTCGACACCCGGGTCGACTACGAGGAGATCGCCAAGGTCGGCGCGATCATGGGCTCCGGCGGTGTGATCGTCATGGATGACCATACCTGCATGGTCGACATGGCGCGTTTCTTCATGGACTTTATCCAGGATGAGTCGTGCGGCAAATGCACCCCCTGTCGAGAGGGCACCAAGCGGCTTCTGGAGACATTGGAAAAGATCTGCGACGGGCGGGGAACCCCTGAAGATCTCGAGGTTCTCGAAGAACTGTCGGAAACCATCAAGGAAGGATCCCTCTGCGGCCTGGGTCAGACGGCGCCCAACCCGGTGCTTTCCACCCTTCGTTATTTCAGGGATGAATACCATGCCCACGTGTACGACAAGAAATGTCCGGCCAAACGTTGCGCGGCCCTATTGAAATTCGAGGTGGATCCGGAGAAGTGCACCATGTGTGGTGCCTGTTTCAAGGCTTGCCCCGCGGATGCCATCATATGGCAGAAGAAATCCGTGGCCGTGATCAATAAAGAGAAATGTGTCAAATGCTTGACCTGTTTCGACCGATGTAAATTCGATGCCATCAGTTAGAGAGGGCGTCGCGGAAACATCATAGGATCACAAGAGACTATAAGGGATCAAGGAGTATAGGATATGATAACAGCCGTTTGTATAATGGGAGGGTTAGGGGTCATCGTCGGCGTCGGCTTGGCCGTTGCGTCCAAGGTCTTTTACGTTTGGGTGGATCCGACGATTGAAGCCGTGGAAGGGGCGCTTCCGGGTGCCAACTGTGGCGGTTGCGGATATCCCGGATGTTCGGCCAATGCCGCGGCCATTGTCGCCGGCAAATCCGCGCCCAACTCTTGCGTGGCCGCGGGTATCGAGACCGCCGAGGCTATCGCCGCCATTCTCGGGGTGGCTATCGAGGCAAAAGAGCCGGACATCGCCAGACCCGGGTGCTATTTTGGAACCCAGGATGCGGATCTGAAGTATATTTATAACGGCATGAATGATTGTCGCGCGGCGGCCCTTCTCGGCGGCGGAATGAAGGTCTGCACCATCGGCTGTCTGGGGCTGGGCAGCTGCGCCCGCGCCTGTCCCTTCGGCGCCATTGTCATGGGGCCGGACAATCTTCCCATCGTGGATGCCGAAAAGTGCACCGGATGCGGCACCTGCGAGCGGGTCTGCCCCAAGCATATCATTACCCTCTCTTCGGTGACCCGACGGATCCTCCGCGAGTATACCGAAGATGAATGCACCACTCCCTGTCAGCGGGAATGCCCCGCCGGCATCGATATCCGGGAGTACATCCGTCAGATTCAGCTGGGGGATTACCATCGGGCCGTCCAGGTGATCAAGGAGCGGAATCCTTTTCCCACGGTGATCGGCCGGATCTGTCCGCGTCCTTGTGAGAATGCCTGCCGACGCAATTTCGCCGACGAGCCGGTGGCCATCAACTTTCTCAAACGTTTTGTCTCCGATTTCGAGAAGGAGAGCGGCGAGCGGATTCAGCCTTACAAAGCGCCTCCAACCCAACGCAGGATCGCCGTCATCGGCGGCGGAGTGGAAGGACTTTCCACCGCCTTTTTTGCCGCGCGCCTGGGGCATGACGTCGCCGTCTTTGAAGCGACGGATCGTCTCGGAGGGCTGCTCAGAACCGCTATTGCCCCTGAACGCCTCTCGAAGGATATTCTCGATTGGGATATTGACGGTATTCTCGATATGGGAGTTACAGCCCGAACTGGGCTCTCCATGGGGAGGGACTTTACCTTGGACCGGCTGTTGGCCGACGGGTTCGAGTCGGTCTTTCTGGCTACCGGCGGCTGGGACAATCGCTTGACCCGCATTTCCCCGGATGAGGTTGAAGCGGTCTTCCCCGGAACCTATCTCCTTATTGATCTGATCAAATCAGACTCCGAGCGGCATAACACCATGCCGCTCAAAACGGATGTTGTTATTCTGGGTGGCGGTCCCACGGGTCTCCAGGCGGCCAAAATTTGTTGGGATCTGGGTGCTGAGAAGATCACCGTGCTTTTCAGGGAATCCCGTGATCAGCTGACCAAGGAATCTCTGGCGCTTCTGCCGGAATTGGAAGAGGCGGAAGCCGTTACCATCCTATATAATGTCGCTTTGACCCGGGTTTTTGGCGACGGCGTAAGTCTCGTAGCGGTTGAATACGTGGACATGGATACCCGCGAGGTCTCCAAGGTTGAGGCCCAGAATCTGTTTGTTGCCGCGGGGCGTTTTCCTGAAATGATTTTTATCAAGGAAGTTCCGGCCGATGCTGCGGATGTGGATGATGCGGCCGAGACGCCGTTTGAAACGAACCGGTGGGTCGGCACCGCCGTTTACAAGAATCCAGCCTTCAAGGAAGAAATCGGCGTTTTCTCCAAAGGGGATGTCGTGACCGATTACAGCGCCGCGATCCGGGCCATCGGCGCCGGGCGTCGGGCTGCCGCCTCCATCCACCGGATGATGTATGGGATTCCGCTGACTTTGGATGACAACGTTCTGACCCCTGCGTCCATGATTCAGAACGTGGATCACGTAGAGTCCGTCGATACCATGCCGCGGCAGATCATGCCCATTGCAACGTCTCGGGAACTGGCGGAGACGGGTGTGCTTGAGAAGGGGTTTACCGAGCCCATGGCCGTGAAGGAAGCCAATCGCTGTCTCCAGTGCGGTCTGATATGTTATGAAAAAACGCCGGTCATCCATGCCGGCAACAAAAGAGCAGCGGCTTAACGGGTGCGCAAAATAACGGGACGCTTCCCCCGGGGAACGTCCCGTTATGACGTTTTAAGAACAAAGGAGGCTGGCGTGATCACTGAAAACGGTATCGTCACACAAGTCGATGCCAAAAGGGCATGGGTCAAAACCGTTCGGCGGAGTGCCTGTGAGGGGTGTGGTTCCAAAGAGTCCTGCGAGGCGGCGAAAACGGGCTACGTGGAAGCGCTCAACCTTGTCGGGGCCGGGCTCGGGGATGCTGTGACGGTGGGGTTCGAAAGCGGGTCGCTGATCAAAATCTCCATGCTTCTCTACATCTTGCCGGTGCTTTTCATGATCGGCGGTGCGGTTCTGGGGACCTACCTGGCCCCCCGATATGGCATGGACGAATCTGGAGCGGCGGCCCTCTTCGCTTTTGGTTTTTTTTTCATCTCCTTTATCTGTATCCGTCTGACCGGCAACAGAATATCAGGAAACGCGAGATATCAGGCCAAAATCATCAAGGTCAGAGGCCGAGGACCGGCCGAAGGACAAGAGGCTTCGCCAGCCCCGTGCAGCAACGGATGACGCTGTCCGAGCCAGACTCGGCGCATCGGCGTGCATGCGGCTAAGGCTCTTGGACCGCTAAATGGTTTTCACCACCAAAACTGCAGCACCTTCGAGTGCTCTCACCAACTTGATACTGACGTCTCCCAGCACGAATTCCTCGGATTTGGACTTTTTCCGGCGGCCGATCACCACCATGTGGTAGACATTTTGGCTGAAATGATTGATAATGCCGTCAGTGGCCGTAGGATAGGGATTTTTATCCAAGAGAATATGGATATTCTTGGGATTGACGCCGCCTTCGATCAGAATCCTTCTGGCGTCTTCCAAGACCTTTTGGGCTCGCAAGACATCCTTTCGGACAAAATCCTCCCCCATGATTTCTTCGCCGCTTGTCGGCTGCCGGAAGACATGAAGGAGGGTGATGTCGAGGCGATCCGCTTGAAAGGGCAGTTCGGCAAAATACTGAACCACGCTTCGGGCCGTTTTGGAATCCTTCAGCGCCACGAGTATGGATTGTTGTTTCACGTCAACCCCCTTCTATAATATCACCCATGGATTGAATATATCCGTCGACCGCATCTGATATCTCGGCAACACTTTCATAGTAGACCTCGGCTTGTTTCGAAAAGTGCATCAATATGTCGTTGAGCATGGGCGGAATGTACGGGTAGAGCTTTCGTAAATTAACGAAACGCCATTTATCCAGGAGAGAAAAGTCACCGAGTTCCAGTCGATCAAATAGATCGCCATAGGTATGCGGATCGTTGCGGATGCCGTGGACCGTATGAAATCCTTTGCCGACAGCGTAAATCAAGAGGTTGCCAATCCCAAAAATATCGAGGCTGAAAGGATTTTCCGGGGCATCGAAATCAAAGTCGAAGTCGATCCAGACATAATCGCCCGTATGCCGTTCCACGATGATGTGATCGTTTCGGATGTCGCCGTGTCGGAATCCGTTGGCATGGAGAAGCTGTATTGCATTGAAAGCCTTGATTAAATGTTTGAGAATATCGGGAAGGAGGGTGTGGAAATAGGTGCAATGATCCGTGGTGATCGTGCCGAGTTGGACGAACAGATTTGGTCCCGGTACGATGTCGAGGACACGAATATTGTTGTTCTTGATATCGTTGTAAGAGACACCCTGCATGAAATGGGGGCGCCCTTTAACGAGTTCCAGAATTCGGCTCTCCTTGTCCGGATCCCTGAAGCAACGGATGGGAACCCCGCTGATGGTAACGAAAAAAGTTTCAAAATATGAGAGCTTGATCAGTTTTTTTTCCCCGGTTCGAATTTTCTTGGCTTTTTTGACCCAGAATTTGGGATCATCAATGCCGAAACGACGCTCTCGTTCGTGTCCGAACACGACATACCGTTCCCCCCCGACGATGATTTCATCCCCATTGTCAATGGCGAAAAAATCAGAAGTATCCGTGAAGACCTTACTCCCCATGGCTTTTTATAATCCTTCCAGCATTCTCAGGGGCAAGGATTCCATGGCATATTTAACCTTTTCAAGGAAATTGCGGAGACCGTTGTTTTCGATGACCAGCCCCAGATAATCCGCAAGTAATGAGAATGAATCGAGATCATCATCATTGGGATGCCAGACGCTGTCATGATAGATCCGTATCAGTCCGACGGGAGACTTGCGATACTGGATGGGAACCGACAGCATGGAGGTGATGCCCTCTCTTCGAGCCTCCTCAGGATACTGAACACGTGGGTCGTTCTGAAAATTCTCGATGAAAACAGGTGTACGTGCGGAAAATGCACAATATTTGTCATCTATGAATATCGGACCTTTGTCAAGGTAGGTCTCGCTGATACCGCAGCTGGCGACCCGAAAGAGCTGCCCCTCCCGTTCGTCGTAAAGCATCACGCTGCAACCCTTTACCTTCAGGGAATTGCATATGTGTTCCGTAATGTGGTTGATTAGCAGTTTCAGGTCGGTGTAGGCTAAAATGGAGCGGCTGATAGCCTTGAACTCCTTGAAATGAATTTTGGCTGCGTCTTGCATCGCTGATTTCTCCTCACGCCGGGTGTAAAAAAACCTTAAAAGTCAGGTGCCTTGTTTCGTTCGGAGCCGTGACTTGAGGGGACGAATAGGGGCGCTGTAAGCTTTTCGCTAAATATAGAGGATTCGTGGTATCAAATCAAGAAGGATTCCTACCCAGCGTTTTTAAAAGTCCAGTCCGATCATCGCAGCCGCCTGGACGCCATCATTGGTGACCAGGCAGCGTTCTGATGGAAGGCGCCGGTGGATGTTAGGGTTCCCGATGACTAAAAATCACCATATCAATCCGCATCCAACTCTTTTTTGAGCCACGCTTTGATGTCATCTTCCAGGGCATAAACCCCTTTAAGCTCGCATACCGGTTTTTCAAACCGTTCAGGAAGTTCGAATTTCGCCAATTCGACGGCCTCTTCCGAATTCCGTCGGATAAGATAGATATAGTAGGGTTTTGCCCAGCAATTGATGACGAAATAGGTGGTGTAATCTTCCGGTGACCGGATAACGTAGCCATCGCCTCTGGCCCAGTTGTTTCCCCATTCCAGATAGAGCCGGATCGCTTCTTCCGGCGTCATTTCCCAGTTGATGGAATTGATCAGGGCTCTGTCCTGTTTCATGTCTTCAAGCGTCAACATTGTCTGACTCCTTTCTCACGTGTCCCCGGGAGGCCCGGATAGACCGAAATGGTGGGGCATGCCAAAAACTCGTTTCTAATATAAAAACGATTGGAAGAATCACAAGCGGTATCCCAATTCTTCCTTCGATTCGGGGTGGCGGCGACGGCCCGGGATTATGAATTCGCTTTTCCGTTTCGGGTTAAAAACGCTTGAACCTTGGGATCGGTGTTTTCCGAGAGGAGCTGCCTTGGGCTGCCGGTAGCGATCATACTTTTGGTTTCGGCATCGAGATAGACGGCATTATCGGCGATGTCGAAAATCGACGCCAGTTCGTGGGTGATCAGGACCATGGTCATGCCAATATGATCGCGGAGTTGAACGATGAGATCGTCCAGGTGCGATGAGGTGACCGGATCGAGTCCGGCCGAGGGTTCGTCAAAGAAAAGGATGCTGGGATCAAGCGCCAAGGCTCGGGCGACGCCTGCCCGCTTTCGCATGCCGCCACTGATTTCCGAGGGATAGTAGTCCTCAAAGCCGGCAAGTCCGACGAGGGAAAGCTTCAGCGAAGCCAAATCCCGAATGTCCGCCGGGCTGAGGTCGGTGTATTCTCCCAAGGGAAGGCCGATGTTTTCGGCGAGGGTCATGGAACTCCATAGAGCGCCGCTCTGGTAAACGATACCGAATCGGCTGGAGACCGCCGAGCGTCGATCGGGATCCACTCTCCACAAGCTGACGCCTTCGATGAAGACTTCTCCCCGGGAAGGCGGCTTTAAACCGCTCATGCAGCGCATGACGGTGGTCTTGCCACAACCGCTTCCACCCATGATGACGAATATTTCTCCTTTATTGACCTGAAAATTGAGATTCCGCTGAATAACGAAATCTCCATAAGCGATATCGAGATCCCTAACGAAAATTGGCGGGGTATGTTCAGTCATGTCGACAGAATCCTGTGTGTGGCGTGGCAACGGATAAGTGTAAGAAAAGATTGAAAGGCATTTTAGGGAGAGGTTGCCAGGATGTCAAATAAAAGATCGGTGGACTTCGGTATCCCGGTATGTGCCGCTATTGCCAGGCGAAGGGGGAGAAGGCCCCCTCGCCGGACATTGGTGTGGCATCAGCTGATCATGCAGCTGCAGTCGCAGGGAACCCGTTTCATGCGACAGACGGACTCATCTTCGCCGCTGCTCAGGCATTCCTCGAACGACTGGTCACAATTTCTCAAACAGTCTCTGTCGATATTTTTGGATTTATCGCTCATACGTCCACCTCATTGGTTTTGTCGGTTGAAAAAAACCGAATTGACGGGTGTATCCCGCAAGACGATAGTCCATATCATAACCATCGATGATTTATTTTCAATCCTGAACAATCTTGGCATGATGCTGTCGATGGCGAACGGGGTGATGATATCGGGTCGCTTGATCTTCATCTCGATAGAGATTATGATATATTATTGACATTTGATCTGTTCTTAAAAAGTCGCTCAACTTCAGGCATTCATCGGTATGAGATAAACAAATGATGTTCCGATTGTTGGTCCCATCAAATAGGGAGGGAATGATGATGAAAAGGTTCAGCTGTTGCCTGATCGGCATTTCCATTATTGGGTTGCTGGGATGTGCATCGGTTTCAATCCAGACAGACTATGATCCGAGCGTCGATTTCAAGAGCTACAAAACCTATGCATGGGACACTGAACAGCAGATACCGAGCGATGTGCTGGCAAGGGATCCACTGATGCGAAAGCGGATTAAGAAAGCGGTGGAGCAGGTGTTGCAGGATAAGGGATTCTTGCTGAAGACGACCTTTCCGGTCGATTTTACGGTTGTCGTTCACGCCGGTGTCAAAGAGCGGATGCGTGTCACCAACTGGGGCGGCCGTGGATGGTATGATCCCTGGTGGGGCCCTTACGGTGGACAGGTTGACGTCAACTATTACACCGAGGGCACCCTGGTTATCGATGTCATCGACGCCGGCACCCGCGAGCTGGCGTGGCGAGGTCTCAGCGAAGGCATCGTTCGTGAATACGCCAGCGTCGAGCAGATGGAAACAGACATTCAAGAGACCGTTAGTGACATCTTGAAGGGGTTCCCTCCCAGCGTTAAGGCTTCAAATCGGAAATGACGTACCTATTGCGATATTTGTTGGTGGCGGCTGCCCCTCCTGGGGTATGAGGGGGCCTCCATCCAGAGAGGTGCGTTTAATGGTGGACGACGGTGTGTGGAATAACGACGATGTACATGATGCATATCGAACACAAACCCTTTCAATGGATTCATGCCGCCGGTTCATTTGTCAGCCGCTGTGACCTCGATATCTTCCTGTTTGATAACCAGGCGTTGGTGATAGCGACAGAGCGGGAGGATGATACCGGATCGGGAATGAGTATCAGTAGTGGTGCGGCGATTCTGGCCACTATCATCATGCAGAAGTACCGACTCGAACCTGGTGATATCTTCTGGATCGAGCATTATCCGGAAAAACGGGTAGGCACCCAGCGGATTTACCGAGTGGGTGAAATCTACCATCGGGTCACTTTCTCGTTTCGCGGAAACCGATTCATGACGCCCAAATGGGAATCTCTCGACAACGACGGCACTCGGGCCTTTATCGGCGCTCTCAAAGAACCTTGGGATACCTCGGGAGCACGATAGGGTCTGAGGCTGTATGATCACCCAGATTAATGTTGAAAAAAGAGCATCAAAAAAGAGTATCACTGACAAACACATCATTTTCCCCAATGCCGCTCCCGGCGGTAAAAATTTTGTTGACAAATTTCTAAAAGTTTGAAATAGACCTTAGCCTAACGACCGGTCGGTAAAAGTAAGCACCGCGGCAGTTTTCCGTGTGTCGGGAATGAAAAGGGGTTTTGGATGAGCAGCATGAAGGACACCATCAAGTCGATCGCCATCGAGCTCTTTTTCAAAAAGGGTTACTTCGCGACGAGCATCAGTGACATCGCCAAGGGAAGCGGCATCCAGAAAGCCAGCATCTATTATCACTACAGGAGCAAGGAGGACCTGCTTTTCAGCATCCTGAAGACGACCATGGATGATTTGACGCGATATCTAAAAAACAACCTTGCGGGTCTATACGACATCGAGTCCAAAATCCGCGCGGCGGTCCATGGCCATGTTCGTTTCCACCTGGAGCGCCAAAAGGAAAATTTCATCGCTAACAGCGAGTTGCGGGGGCTCACTCCGGAACATTACCGGGCCATTGTTGAGAAACGCGATGAATACGAGCGGATTTTTCAGGATTTGATTCGACAGGGTCGTGAGGAAAGGATCTTCACGAATGTGGATGTCAAGATCCTTTCCTATGCCATCCTGACGCTTTGCACAGCAGGCGCATCCTGGTTCAACCCCGGTGGACGCCTTACCGTAGATGAAATCGCTGATATCTATGAGAATTTTATTCTGAGCGGTCTGAAGCAGGCGTGTAAGGATTCAGGCTCCTCGGAATGCCGATCATAAGGTACAGCGCCTCAAAAACACTAACGAATTATTGCGTATGGCTATTTCGGGAAACGGCGATCTTGTGTCTTGACAAACGATCGCTTTGGTGGGAAGACGTAGACAGCACCCTAACGACCGTTCGGTAAAATGGCACCAAGGAGATGTTTGGGGATTTGAAATCTACCGTCCGGACGGTAAAAGGCGGTGCGTGACACCATCAGCGCCGATGGCACCGGATTGAATATTATCTGAAAGTCGCATTTACAGTGCCCATTAATCGACGCCGGAGGCGGGGACGCTGAAAACGGGTTGCGGGATGGATCGGAGGGGGCTGATGGTGCATTGTCAAGGGCCGAAAGTCCATGGAAACTGAAAAAGGGTCTGAAACGGACCGATTCGGCGCTAATCTGCAGGAAAATTGCCCTTGAAAGGAGGCCGCGTTGGAATTTGATTTGACCAAAGAACAGGAAATGATCCGAAAAGAAGTGCGCAAATTTGCTCAGAGTGAAATCGCGCCGGTAGCCCAGGAACTGGATGAAAAGGAGGCGTTTTCCGCCGCCCTGACCCGAAAAATGGGAGAAATTGGCCTGTTTGGTATGTTCGTATCCGAGAAATATGAAGGTCAGGGTTTGGATTATCTCTCGTATATCATCGCTGTGGAGGAGGTCGCCCGTATCGACGGTTCCCAGGCTGCTACCGTCGCCGCTGGCAACTCTCTTGGCATCGGTCCTCTCTATTATTTCGGGACCGAGGAGCAGAAACGGAAATACCTGCCCAAGCTTTGTCGGGGTGAGGCCTTGTGGGGTTTTGGCCTGACCGAACCCACCGCTGGCTCCGATGCTGGCGGGAGCAAAACGACAGCTGTCAGGGACGGGAGCGAGTGGGTGCTGAACGGATCCAAAATCTTCATCACTAACGCGGCTTGCGAGATGTCTCTCGGTGTTACTGTTCAGGCTATCACCGGCGCACGTCCCAACGGCAAGCCCGAGTATACCTGCTTTATCGTGGAACACGGAACAAAGGGGTTTAAAGCCGTGCCCATGCATAAAAAAATGATGTGGCGGTCTTCCAACACGGCTGAACTTTATTTTGACGATGTTCGCATCTCCGACAAAAATATCCTGGGCAAGCCTGGTGACGGTTTTCACCAAATGCTCAAGACCCTTGACGGCGGCAGGCTCTCCATTGGCGCCATGGGGTTGGGCGGTGCCCAGGGCGCCTATGAACTGGCCCTGAGGTACGCCAGGCAGCGGGAGCAGTTTGGGCAGCCCATCAGCAAATTCCAGGCGGTGGCCTTCAAGTTGGCCGACAGCGCCATGGAGATCGAATGTGCCCGTAACTTGCTCTACAAAGCCTGCTGGCTGAGGAGTCAGAATCGTCCATTTGAGATTTATGCCGCCATGGGTAAGCTATACTGCTCCGAACTCATGGGCCGGGTGGCCGACCGTGCGGTTCAAATCCACGGTGGTTACGGCCTCATGAAGGACTATAACGTGGAACGGTTCTATCGGGATCAGAAACTTCTGGATATTGGCGAGGGGACCTCCGAGGTCCAGCGCATCGTCATCTCCCGGCATATCGGCTGCTGAACTATTACCTTAAAAACCGCTTTATTGGAGGATACCATGAGTGACAGTTTGCTGCTGCTGGAACGGGAGGATCAGATTGCGATACTGACCCTGAACCGTCCACAAGTGATGAATTCATTCAATTTCGAAATGCTTCGGGCTCTGAGAGACCAAGTGGAGGCGTTGCGATTTGATCCCGATGTCCGGGTTGTCATCATCACCGGCGCGGGCGATCGGGCCTTTTGCGCCGGGGCCGATCTCAAGGAGCGGACCACCCTGTCACCGGTCCAGGTCAAGGAGTTCATTTTTACCATTCGGAACCTTTTTACGGCCATCGAACAACTACCGAAACCGGTCATCGCCGCAGTCAACGGCATCGCTTTGGGCGGTGGAACGGAACTCGCCCTGGCATGCGACGTCCGCATCGCTGCTTCGAGTGTGACCATGGGCCTCACCGAAACTCGCCTGGCCATCATCCCTGGCGCCGGGGGCACTCAGCGGCTGCCGCGACTCGTGGGCAAAGGCAAGGCCAAGGAGTTGATCTTCACCGGACGGCGGGTGGATGCGACCGAGGCCCTTGCTATCGGGTTGGTCAACGCGGTATCGGATTCCGCAGACCTGATCACCGTGTCCAAAAAAATGGCCGAAATGATGTGTGAGACCGGGCCGGTCGCCATCGAACAGGCCAAATATGCCATCAATTACGGTATGGAGACCGATCTGGCCACCGGCCTGGCCATTGAATCCAACGCCTACTGGGTGACCATCCCCACTGAGGATCGCCTGGAGGGGCTTGCCGCATTTCGGGAGAAACGAAAACCGGTCTATAAGGGGAGATGAGATGAGCGAAAACAGAACCTTTTGGGAAAACGAGGAAAGAAAACTCGATGAACGGGTTAACGCGGCGACATGGCCTGGAGGCCAGAAAGCTGTCGAGCGCCTGGCCAAACAGGGAAAACAGCCGGTGCGGGAACTGATAGGGCTCCTCATTGATCCGGGAACCGAGTTTTTTGAGCTGAGCCGGATTGCCGGTTTTGGCATGAACTATCCCGGCGGCATCGACGATGTTCCCTGCGCCGGACTGGTCACCGGCATCGGAAAGATCCAGGGCACTTGGACCATGATCTTCGCCAACGACAGCCGGGTCAAGGCAGGCACCTATTTCCCCATCACGCTGAAAAAACACGTTCGGGCACAGGCCATCGCCGAGCGGTGCGGCCTGAACTGCGTCTACATTGCCGATTCCGGGGGGGCTTTCCTGCCCATGCAGGCCGAGGTGTTTCCCGATGACGGGCATTTTGGATCCATGTTTTTCAACATGGCCCGCATGTCGGCAAAAGGGCTGAAGCAGATCACCCTGAGCACCGGCGGCAACACGGCCGGAGGCGCTTACATCGTCTTCATGGCCTGCCAGTCCGTGATGATCGACAGACTGGCCTACTCATTTCTAGGTGGCCCGCCCTTGGTGAAAATGGCTACAGGGGAGGTGATCTCCGCCGAGGATTTAGGTGGTGCCCGGGTTCATACCCAGATTTCCGGCGGTGCGGATCATTTTTGCGCGAACCAGGTCGATGCGGTGACACGGGTACGGGAGATCCTGGCCCTTGAAGCCCCTCAGACGTTTCAGATTCACCGGTATGCGGAGTCGCCCCCTGCCGTGGGTCCGGGCGCCCTGTACGATCTCATGCCGGCAGGCATCCATCAAGGTATCGATGGCCGACAAATCCTGGAGGCCATCGCCGATGATTCCTATTTTATCGAATATAAGCGGGATTACGCGCCGGGCCGAGGAGACAACATTCTCTGCGGAAAGATCCGTATCAAGGGGATCCCCATTGGCGTTATCTGTTCCAATGCCGTGGGCATCATTTTCGCCGAGGCGGCACGAAAGGCGGCTGAGTGGATCGTCCGCTGCTCCCAGGAGAAGACGCCGCTTCTCTTCGTCCAAAACGCCCCCGGCTACATGGTCGGTTCGGAGTCGGAGCATCAGGGGATCGGGAAGTATGGCTCAGACATGGTGCGGGCGGTTTCCTGTGCTCAGGTTCCCCGAATCCAGCTCGTTATCGGCCCGGACAACGGCGCGGCCAACTACGGCATGTGCGGCCGGGCCTACAAACCGCATTTCCTCTTTCACACCATGCGGGCTCGGACCAGCGTCATGAGCGGCAGAAGCGCCGCCGGAGTGCTCCTTTCCATCGAGGAGCGCAATCGAGCGGCAAAGGGAAATCCCATGACCGACGAGGAAAAACAGGCGTTCAGCCAAAAGATGATCGACAAATACGACGGTGAAGCCCATCCTTTCTATTGCGGTGCCCGGATTTTGAGTGACCGCGTGCTTAAATTTTCCGAAATCCGCGACTGGCTGGGTATGGCCTTTGAGGTGAGCCTGCTTCAGCCCATCGGCGAGCCATCTTTTGGAAATTTCAGATTTTAGAAAGGAGACAGAGGACCATGACGGAATATGATTACTGGAAAATTTTTCCCCGGATGCCGAAGAAAGTGACTATCGGCGACATCACCGTCCGGGATGGATTTCAGCATGAGGAAAAATTCATCTCCACGGCGGCCAAAAAATTCTACCTAGAGGAGTTGATCCTTGCCGGGTGTCGACATATCGAGGTGACCAACCTGGGAAACCCCTATCTCATGCCCCAGTTCCGGGATGCCGAGGAGCTTCTGGTCCATCTGCGGGGGGATCGTTTTAGGAAGAAATGCGAACGCAAGGGCATCAACTACGACGACATCTCTTTCACCTGCATCACCATCCGCGAAGGTGCCGTGGATCGGGCCATCCAACTCAAGGAAAAAGGCATCGGACCCGACCGCGTGCTGATGATGGTTTCCACCGAGGAGGAACACCATTTCGCCAACTCCGGAACGAGTCTGCCGGACTACTGGAAAGAGGCGGAACGGTGCATCAAAAAGTGTATCGACGCCGGCATCAAGATGTGCGGGACGGTTAGTACCATCTGGGGGAGTCCCATCGGCGGGGCTACCGACATGAAGGATGCCGTGGAATTTACCAAACGATGGCTGGAGATCGGAGCCCATGACGTGGAGCACGCCGATCATGACGGCAGCGCATCGGCGCCGGACGTTTACCGATACTTTTCCATGATCCTCGATGAGATCCCCGACACCCGCCTTCACATCGCCCATTTTCACGAAACTAAGCGGGTAGCCGCGGCCTCCGTTCTGGCGGCGCTTCATGCCGGGATTACGAATTTCGAGGCGGCTCTGGGCGGTTTGGGGGGACAACCGGCCAACTTCCTCGACGACTGCCCCGTCAAAGGCACCGGTGATTATTATTACGAAGACCCGCGGTATGTGGGTCTGGTGACCCTGGAAGATACCCTCGTCCAGATCGATGAGATGGGCATCGAACACGGTTGGGATGTGGACCGGGTCCTCTGGATCGGAAAACAGCTGGAACGAACGGTTGGACGGCGACTTCGGTCCGAGGCCATTCTCAACGGGCGAACACTTAAGGAGGGCCATCCGAAATTTGCCCGACCGGGGCTTGCCAAGATCAAGGCCAAATTCGGGGAGGAGCCCGGACAGAAGCTGCCCAGGGAGTGGGGTGAACAGGCGGTTCTCCCGGAACAGTATCGGGCTCGCGGTTGAAGGCGGGTTCATATTTCCGGATCGATCTGATATCATCCGTGCCGGCTGGCGGTCCGTCCCCGGCGGTGTGAGAAACGGATTCAGAAGGCGGGCATGCGGTCACCGACACTCGGCGGATGGAAATGAACCGGACACCAACACATTATGGAGTGAACATTATGACACCACAAGAGCAGCCACCTCATATCAACGTGGACTATTTTGAAGATTTGACCGGGGATATCGCGGAATCCGGGCAGAGCGGGATCGACGAAATCGGGAAGCGCCTGAAATCCCTCAGAGAGGAGAAAGGGCTCTCCCTGGAAGAACTGTCCGGAAGGACAGGGTTCGACGCGGAATTTCTTGCCAAGATCGAACGCCAGGAAATCTATCCCCAACTGGGAACGGTCATCAAGCTTTCCAAGTCCCTGGATGCCGCTTTGGGTCAGGTTCTGGCGGGAAAGGGCGACAAACCCTATTCCATCACCCGCCGGCGGGACCAGAGGACAGTGGCCCGCTCCACGTCCCATAAAGGGCAGAAAAATATCTATACCTACAAGGGGCTGGCGTCCGAGGTCAAGGGTCGGAACATGGAGCCGTTGATCGTCCACCTTCAGGGGGCGTCGGAAAAAGAGCTTTCCCAGCACGATGGAGAGGAGTTTATCTATGTCCTCAGTGGGAGCGTCGTGCTGGAGATTGGAGATGACCATTTTGAGCTGGATCCGGGGGATAGTGTGTATTACCTGTCGACCATTCCCCACTGGATCGCGGCAAAGAGCGACGGCGCCATTATTCTGGCCGTCATTTACGACAAATAGGGTTTGAAAGGGGCGACTCCGGGGTGCTCCAACGGGACTGCCGCCCCTTATTCTCCTCTCCTTCGGGTCTCTATCGTCCGCTTCCGCCATGGCGGCACTTCAACATCAGCTGCCGTGTAACGCCCCTGACGTTATCGAGGGAGATTACCGCGCCTGTGATCGCTTCGACGTCATGGAACGCATCGGGAGCATCGACTGCCCCGTGCTGGTGATATCCGCCACTGACGACCGGATGATGCCGGCGAAACATGGACCACATCTATCCGGGCAGATTCCAGGGGTGGCGTTTGCCCTGATCGAGGGCGCCGGGCACATGATGGCCGTCGAGAAGCCTGATGCCCTCATCGCCGAGATGATTAGATTCCTGGGGGTAACGTCCGAACAGTGATTTGTCTTTCGTTTGGAGCTTCCAATTCCAAGATATTTTCCAGATCGATATGACATTCGACCAAGGGGGCATAATGGGCAAATTGTTATGGACACCATCCGAGCAGCAGATTCAAGATTCCAATATGTATCGGTTCATGACCGGCGTGAACCGGAAATATGGAAAAAATTTCACTGCCTATCCGGAGCTTTGGCGATGGTCCGTGGATCACATCCCGGAATTCTGGGTGGAGATGTGGGACTTCGCCGAGGTTATCGCCTCCCGTCCGTATGAGGAGGTGCTCGACGACGCGACTCGGATGCCTGGGGCTCGATGGTTCTCCGGTGCACGGCTCAATTTTGCCGAGAATCTTCTTCGATACCGGGACGACCAGCTGGCCATCGTTTTTCGGGGGGAGGATCGGGTGAGATGCCGGCTGACTTACGCCGAGCTTTACCGGGAGGTGGCGGGGATGGCGGCATCCCTTCGGGCTATGGGGCTCCAGGCCGGTGACCGGGTCGTCGGCTTCATGCCCAACATACCTGAGAGCATTATCGCCATGCTGGCGGCCACGAGTTTGGGCGCCACCTGGTCGTCCTGTTCCCCGGACTTCGGCATCAAGGGGGTGCTGGATCGGTTCGGCCAGATCAAGCCCCGGGTGCTCTTTACGGCCGACGGGTATTTTTTCAAGGGGAAAAGGATTTACAGCCTCGATCGCATCGGTGAGATTTTGAAGCAGATCGGGACGGTGGAGAAGGTCGTCGTCGTGCCTTACACTGTAGATGCCCCGGACATCAGCGCCTTGCCGGATGCCGTGTTGTTCAACGACTTCTGCGTCGAGACGGCGGACGACCTTGTCTTTGAGCAACTGCCTTTCGATCATCCCCTCTACATCATGTATTCGTCCGGGACCACCGGACTTCCAAAGTGTATGGTCCAAGGTGCGGGGGGCATCCTCCTTCAGCAGATGAAGGAACATCTCCTTCATACCGACCTTCGCCGGGAAGATCATATCTTTTATTTCACCACCTGTGGCTGGATGATGTGGAACTGGCTCACCTGCGCTCTTTCCGTCGGTGCAACGCTGCTGCTATACGACGGCAGCCCCTTTCATCCCGGTCCAGAGGCCCTATGGAGAATGGCGGAAGAGGAAAAAATGACGGTTTTCGGCACCAGCGCGGGCTATATCGCAGCGTTGATGAATACGGGACTGGTTCCCCGTGAGCAATTTGATCTGAGCACCCTGAGGGCGCTCCTTTCTACGGGGTCGCCCCTTTCCATTGAGGGGTTCGACTTCGTCTACCAGGCAGTGAAGCCAGATCTTCAACTGGCATCCATCTCCGGGGGCACCGACATCAACGGTTGTTTTGCACTGGGCAACCCCATGGGGCCGGTATATGCCGGCGAACTTCAATGCCGGGGGCTCGGCATGAAGGTCGAAGCCTTCGACGAGAAGGGGCAGCCGGTGATCGGACGCCAGGGAGAACTGGTCTGCACCGCGCCGGCGCCCTCCATGCCTATTTACTTCTGGGACGATCCGGATGGGAAAAAATATCGCGACGCTTATTTCGACGTCTATCCGAACGTGTGGCGCCATGGCGACTATATCGAGATTAACGAGCGAGGCGGCGTGACCATTTACGGCCGATCCGACGCGACCCTCAACCCCGGGGGAGTCCGCATTGGCACCGCTGAAATCTACCGGCAGGTGGAGATGCTCGATGAGATCGAAGATAGCCTGGTGGTGGGCCAGGAATGGAAAAACGATGTTCGGGTTATCCTCTTTATCAAGATGATGCAGGGGTGTGAGCTGACCGATGACCTCAAAAAGAAGATCCGCGACACCATCCGCACCAACGCGTCCCCGCGTCATGTCCCCGCCAAGATCGTGGCGGTGCCGGACGTGCCTTACACCCTCAACATGAAAAAGGTCGAACTGGCCGTTAAGAAGACTATCCATGGGCAGGCCGTTTTGAATAAGGACGCTCTCAAGAACCCTGAAGTCCTCGATTTCTATGCCGGTATCAAGTCGCTTCAGGAGGATTGAGCGAATCGCGGAATTTTTTTCGACGACGCTTCTGGTGAAGCTTTCGGGTGTTGGACTGTGTATCGGCGAAGCCTATCGACACCTTCCGGTGCGGACGGAACCGGATACACCGGAAGGTGGTTCGCCGGATAGGGAAGCCTCAGACTGATCGGTTCTCGGGGATGGGTTGGACCCAGGCGTTTCTGGCGCCGTCGTAAAACCATTTGTCCGGAAATCCGCGCCGCCGGATGAAACTTGGGCTTTTGGCCCACGTCAGAAGGGCTTCATAGGCTTGGTGAATCCGTATGAAAGACCGCGCATCCCCGCCGTGGTCAGGGTGGTGATGCATGACCTGTTTGCGATAGGCCTGTTTGATGATGTCTTGGCATTCAGGTCGGATCAGGTCGGTTTCATCCAGCTTTAGATGGATCAGCGAATTGCCTTTCAGCGTCGGGATTTGAAGCTCCAGGGGGGAGACCGCCCCCGGACAACCAGGGTTGCCGTTGCATTGCGCCAGCACATGACGTGCGGCCAGATATTTTTTTTGGGTGCGTCCGTGCTCGGTCCACCATGCCTTGCCGAGGATGTCCCCCAGGTCACTGTAGTCCTCTGCCGGGGTTCTTCTTTCGGAGCGCGGATAGATGAAAGAGAAAATCCTTCGCTCACCGTAAGGCATCAGGTCCATGACGATAACGGTGTCGGTGAAATAGAAGGTGGCATAGCGGGTGTTCAGTGCCCGCAGCAAACCAGTGCGCTGATCCAGTTTTCGGCGCAGCAATTGCCGGCAGGCAATGGAGCAGTACCGTCGACGGGACATGTTTTGGGACGTACCACAGGAAAGGCATCGATTCCGTGGTGCTTCCCGCTTTTGGGCGGGCAAGTTTCGAGTTACGGTGTTCATACTGAATAAGTATATCAGCATTCAGAACGGAGATGAAGCGAGAAATCGTTTCTCGCCGAGGATATGCTCGCCGGTGCCGCTCCGGACACCGGCGAAACAGGTTTCTAAGGGGATGGACGGCGCGTCAGGTTCAATCGACCCTGCTGAACTTGTGACAGGCGCTGCAATCGTAGCCTTTGTCCCGAACGTGCTTGTCGTGAATCTTGGCAAAGTATTCCGATCCCGACCATTCCCCGGATTTGTCTTCATGACAACTGGCGCAAAGGGGCTGGCCGTTTCGGGTCGAGTTCGGGGTATATCCGAGTTTTGTAAAATTAATCCGTGTACCGCCGCTATGGCAGCTGCCGCAGGAGAGCGCCTCCTCTTTGGGGGCCACCTCGTGGAATAGTCCCAGGTACCGTTCGGTTTCGACGAATTCATGGCCCGTATAATCCCAGTCGACACCGGCCGCTCCTAAAGATGCCGCCTCTTCCAGATTACCGCTTTCAAAGAATTTGCCGATTTTCAAGGGCAGCAGTCGTCGGGTGGCGGGGTCGATGGGTTGGTATCCCTCATGACGCTTAAAGGCGTGGATCTTGGCGTCTGGATCCTGGATATCGCCCATGGGACCGGACATCAGGATTTTGCCGTTGGTCTCGGGTTTCGTTGCATCGCCGAATTGATAAAAATAGGACTGGCCGTTGAAAAAGGCATATTCCGGGATCACATTCAGGCCTTTGTCATGGTGCGGCTCGAAAAGCCCGGTGCTCTCCACGAGATCTCCTGGTTGGGACCAGTCTCTTCTCATATCCGTCGACGCTTCCTTGGCGAAATGGGGGATATGACACACGGTGCAGTTAACCCGGGACGTGTGCTTGTCAATATCCCGGCTGTCGTGAGGGGTTTGGCCGTGACACTGGGTACAGTCAACTTGGTCAAGCGATTCCCTGGGCCGCAGATCGCTTCCCCGACCTGCGATTTTGTGGCCCGAGGCGACATGACAGTCCAGGCAGTCGAGTCCGGCACCGCCGTTGGCAGCGGACGCCATGTGAATATCCAGGCTCCGTGTCGGATTTCGATGGGCCTCCTCGATATCTCCCCGTTTGAAATTGTTGCCGCCGCCGGCCTTGGTATGACAGTTCAGGCAGGCATTCCTGCTGGGGAGTCCGACATTGGCCGCGGCCTGAACGAGGGTAACCGCCATGTTTTCGGTATCCGGGACGAAACGGAAGGTACCGTCCGTCATCTGCCCTACCTTCCGCTTGTATTCATCGGAATGGCAGATCAGACAGTCGATGTTCTCAAGGGGATCTGTTGCCGTCTCCCTGTTGGGCTTATCGCCGAGACCGGCATGACATTTGGCGCACCCGCCGTCAACCGGCATGCCGTCAACGTTGGTCAGTTTTCCGATCCAGTTGATGTCGGGGTAGATGCAGAAGTCGTTGATACCCCCCATCTTTCCAGCGGGGTCCTCGGTGAGGCCGACCGTGTCGACGGCGCTCCCTTTCCACTGATAATGGACGGAGTCGTAAGCCTCCAGGGCTTCATCCCGATGACACTTCAGACAGGTCTTCGTCCCTTCGTAAGGCACAATCCGATTGGCGTGAGATCCCGAGGGGGGCGGCGGATCTTCCGGCACCGTCGGATCCGATATCGGATCATCGGGTATCGAGTGTCCGCAGATATCGGGGGGTGTCCGCGTATAGCCTGTCTCCACATACACAACCCTCGATTCCACGCGAATTGTACAAGGCGGCAAGCCAACGATTTCCTGTCTGAATTTGAAATTTCCGTTGTTGTCGGATTTGACGGTTCCCAATTTCACCCCCGACGTCCCATCCAGGATGCCAATCGCTTCCCTTTTTTCCGCACCGTATCCCTTGACGGTTAACCGGCTTCGGTTCGCGTCCCAACCGACCTCTTCTATCCCCAGTGTAGGTGTTCCCTCCTCGACTGCTGCATCCGCCGGGAGGCCTGGGTACAATGTCGCCGTTAGTATCAACAGTGCCATGACGTCGCGGAAAAACCGATGATGACCGCTTTTTTTTCTCATGATATTAACCCTTTTCTTCTTGTTTTGGGCCGACCGTTGAGAGGACCGTCGGCCTGAATTGTCGGCACAAAGGTCCTACAATGTGGTATATATTAAGGTCATTGAGGATGGGATGCTGTGAAAAAATCCCCATTTGCGTATCAGGCCTCCGGGCGCGCCAAACAGCGCCCAACACCCTTGTGTTGTGCCGTCTGCGTGGCACTAAACAAAAATGAACCGTTTTTACAGCAGAGCATCACGTTTTGATGCTTTTATAATTTGTCGATTTTCAATTTTCCAGAATCGTGACAATTTTAAATAATTGTCTTGACAACTTTACCAATATGTGCGATCGTTGTTCAAAATTTTATGTCAAAACCTTGAGTGTTATCTGAAAAAATGAGCGAATCGTGCTGAACCCAAATGCGCCCATGCCCCTGTACCACCAACTCGCAGAGATTCTCCTGGCCAAAATCAGGGCGGGTGAATACCCGCCTGGGTCCCGCATCCCATCGGAGCTGATGCTGGCTGAAATATACGGAATCGGGCGTCCTACCGTCCGACAGGCCGTCGAGGTGCTGGTCAGGAAAGGTTTTCTTTCTAAAAAGCGGGGGGCCGGAACTTTTGTTCTGGCGCGGAAGGCGGCGATCGATCTTTTTTCCCTTGACGGCACGACCACTTCCTTTCGTAAAGAGGGTCTTTCCGCGACGGCCCGCATCATCGAGGCGATCCAGCTCAAAACGGTTTCCGGAAACCCCGAAAATCCGTTTGACGGCAAATCGGCCTACGTCTTTCAGCGGATCGTGGAGGTCGAAAAGACACCGGTGCTTCTTGAGGATATCTACCTTCATCCGACGCTTTTTTCGGGGATCGACCGTTTCGATTTCATAACCGGTTCTCTCTCGGAAATCGCTGATGAACACTATTACATGCGGCCCGAGAGCGCCCGACAGCATTTCAGGATCGGTTATCTGGAGGATGACAGGGCTGTTTTACTGGGTGTCCGGAAGGCCACGCCACTGCTTGTCGTCAACCGATTTCTCAATTTTCCGCAGGCGAGCAACGCCGTCTATTCGGAGCTATTTTGCCGAACCGACCAATATGTTTTTTCTCAGACTTTAGGAGGACTCTCCCATGAATAACCGCGGATATTACCATCAGTTTGGCGGGGCCTATCTGCCCGAGATTCTGGTGGCCACTTTTGAGGAACTTGAGCGGACCTTCCGGGAGGCGAAGAACGATCGGGCCTTTTGGCAGTCCTACGCCTTGCTGATGAGCAGCTACTCCTGCCGCCCAACGCCGCTGACCTACTGTGAAAACCTCACTCGCCATTTTGGGGGTGCCAAGATCTATGTTAAGCGGGAGGATCTCAACCATACCGGCGCCCACAAGGCCAACAACGTCATGGGCCAGGGGTTGCTCGTCCGCCGCATGGGGAAGCGGCGGGTCATCGCCGAGACCGGGGCCGGACAGCACGGCGTCGCCACGGCCACCATGGCTGCCAAATTCGGCTTCGAGTGCACCATTTACATGGGGGCGATCGATGTGGAGCGTCAGCGCCCCAATGTCTTCTGGATGGAGCGGCTGGGCGCAACGGTCCAGCCCGTCACCGACGGTACGCGCATCCTCAAGGATGCCATCAACGAGGCCTTTCGAGACTGGGTCTCCAATATGGACACGACCCATTATGTGCTGGGAACGGCCTGCGGCCCCCATCCGTTTCCGGAAATGGTCGCCTATTTTCAGTCCATCATCGGACAGGAGGCCCGCGAGCAGATTCTGGCCGCCGAAGGGCGGCTGCCCAAGCGGATCTATGCCTGCGTCGGCGGCGGCTCCAATGCCTTGGGGATCTTCAGTGGTTTCATGGACGACCCGGTGGAACTCGTGGGCGTCGAAGCCGGCGGCGAGGGTCTCCAATCGGGCCGGCATGCCGCAAGACTCTGTTCCCGGGACGCCGACATCGGAGTGGCCCAGGGCTACCGAACCTATTTCCTGCAGAACGAGGATGGTCAGATGCAGGAGACCCACAGTATCGCGGCCGGTCTCGACTATGTGGGCGTCTCTCCCATCCTGTCGGATCTGAAGGAGACCGGTCGAGCACGGTTCGCGGCGGCGACGGATCGGGAAGTGGTCGATGCCCTTGCCCTTACCGTTCGGAAAGAGGGACTCATTCCGGCCTTGGAGTCCGCCCATGCCTTTGTACAGGCCTTTAAGGAGGCGCCGGAACTTTCCCGGGATGATAACATCATCATCAACCAGTCTGGTCGGGGTGACAAGGATATCTTCACGGTGGCCGATGCTTTCGACGACCCCGGATGGAAGGCGTTTATCATCAGAAAGGCGAGACAATACCATGCTTGAAGCTTATATTCACGATCGACTGAAACAGAAGGATATCCTACTGATGACCCATATTGTCATGGGGTATCCGTCCTTTGAAGCCTCTTTTGAGATTGTGGCGGCCATGGTCGACGCGGGCGTCGACCTCATGGAACTCCAGATTCCATTTTCAGAACCCATCGCAGATGGGCCGGTGATTCTGGCGGCCAATCAGCGTGCCTTGGAGCGGGGGGCCACCGTGGGGAAGTGTATCGCCTTTGCCCGGGAAGCCGCCGCGTGCTTCGACATCCCGTTTCTGTTCATGAGCTATTACAACATCCTGTATCGTTTTGGGCCGGCGCGATTTGCGGGGGTTATGGCGGACAGCCGGATCCGGGGAGCTATCGTGCCCGATCTGCCGCCGGAGGAGGGGGGAGATTATATGGCGGCCATGGTCGCCCAGAACCTGGACCCCATCTATATCTATGCGCCGACGACCTCTCTGGAACGGATGACGCGCATTGCGGACGTCTCCCGGGGGTTCATATACTGCGTGGCCCGGAAGGGCGTGACCGGCGCGGAAACCGATTTTTCGGCGGACCTGGAGCGTTATCTTACCCGGTGTCGTCAGGCCACTCAACTACCGTTGGCCGTCGGCTTCGGCGTAAAAAGCCGGGCGGATATCGATTTTCTCAGGGGCAAAGCCGACATCGCCGTGGTGGGTTCCGAGACCATTCGGCTGATGGATCGGGAGGGAACAGGCGCCGTGGCCGCCTTCATCCGGACCCTGAGATGATTCAGACAAGCATACCGGGGTCAAATTGGATTGACTTTACGGGTAGATGCGTTTAGCATTATACGGAAGATGGATCGGTTCATAAAAGGCCGGTTCAACTGAAAAGGGGGTATTATATGATTGAACTGCATGGCATCGCCATCGGCCCCGAAGAGATTCGCGAATCCTTCATGCGCTGTTCAGGGCCCGGCGGTCAGAACGTCAACAAGGTCAATTCCGGAGTTCAACTGCGTTTCAATGTTCAGAGCTGCGCCTCCCTGCCTGAGGATGTCCGCCGTCGCTTGATTCGAATTGCCGGAAACCGCATGAATAAGGCGGGGGAACTCGTGCTGACGGTCCAGAAGCACCGCAGTCAGCACGGCAACCGCCAGGAGGCGCTTTTTCGGTTGGAGGAGATGATCGGGGAAGCGCTTAAGGAATCCAGCTCCAGAAAAACTACCCGAGTGCCACGGGGAGCGAAAGAACGCCGCCTCGATGACAAGCGGCACCGGAGCCGGATCAAACGGCTCAGGGGGAGTGTCGTCCAAAGAACGGGGCCGGCCAATGCCGGTCCCGTTCTGTTTTGGGCGTCACTTTAGTCGGTGAGAAAATCAAGACGCTTGCGTAGTTCGTGATACTTGCTCTCGGAGATTTGCTCCCATGGCATCGAGGGAAAGAATTGAAGGAGCGCGTTTACGGCCGGTGAAAACACCTTTCCTGATTTCAAAATTGGCTTCCTGAGTCGATACTTAAATGACCCGCCCAGATCGATCACCAGATCGATGACATCGTTGTTCTCGTGTAACTCAACAATCAAAAAGGGGCGAATCATGCCCTTTCCCATGATCTGACGGCGGCCCCTCGGACCGGTGGAGACCTCGATGTAGGCCTTTTCAATAGCGGCGGCCTGCTGGTCGGACGTCATTAGAAAAGCGTCCAGAACGATATATTCGCCATTTTCAAAAGGCACCCACTCTGTCATCTCGACTTCCTTCCACCTTGGTCGGCATCAGCTGTTCTACCGCATTGAAAATCGGTCTTTACAGACGTAATTATGGCATTATCACCCGAAAATGAAAAGTAAAATATAGTTGAATGTCCAAAATATCGGCATGGACAAAGATTTGCAATTCCCATCCGGGCATTTCACGATCCTTGACGTTTCATAGCACGGTATGGTAACCATGCCATGGCACGTTGGATATCTCTCCATGGGGTGTCATGGGGATATCGGCAACTATCGACCTCAATACAATGGAGGGGGATATGGATATCATCACACACCAGAAGATCAACCAATCCCTGTGCGGCCAGCCCTTGGCAGTGGAAAAGGGCAACAGCCGCGTTGTGCTGTCGACCACCGAAGCGATGGCAGTCGATGATTCAGGGCTTGTTCACGGCGGGTTTGTCTTTGGGTTGGCGGATTATGCGGCCATGATTGCCGTCAACCACCCCAACGTCGTTCTCGGAGGTGCTGACGTCAAGTTTCTCAAACCGGTCCGGACGGGAGAGACAGTCACCGCCGAGGCTTCGGTGATCGCGGAAAGCGGGAAGAAGCGTGTCGTTCGTGTCACTGCTTCGTCCGGGAGTATCCGGGTATTCGAGGGCGAGATGGTCTGCTTCGTTCTCGACCGGCATGTGCTGGCATAAGATGATACTGCTCCAGCATCCGCTCGAATCGCGGCGATCATAGCGCCAGTTCGGTAGACGGATCGGTCCCCTATCCCTGTGTGCCGCGCGTGTTGTGGCGCTTCTGGGCTGAGAGCACTGTCTTCCTCATGCGCAGGGACAGCGGCGTCACCTCGACCAACTCGTCTTCCCGGATAAAATTGATGGCCTGTTCCAGCGTCATCGGCTTGGTGGGGGAGAGAATCACATTGTCGTCTTTTCCGGACGCCCGCATGTTGGTCAGTTTTTTTTCTTTGCAGGGATTGACATTGATGTCCTGGGCGCGGTTGTGTTCCCCGACGATCATGCCCTCGTAGACCGGTTGGCCGGGCTCGAGAAAAAGACGACCCCGGGGTTCCAGGTTGAAAAGGGCATAGGCCACGGCGATTCCGGTTCGGTCGGCGACGATGGACCCCGTGAACCGGCTGGGGCATTCCCCGCGAAATTCTCCGTATCCGTCGAACAGGGAGTTCATGATGCCGGTCCCCCGGGTGTCGGTAAGAAATTCATCCCGGTACCCGATGAGGGTCCGGGTCGGCACGGAAAACTCCATTCTGACGCGGCCTTTGCCGTTGTTGACCATGTTCGTCATCTTTCCTTTGCGCAGGGAGAGCTTTTCGGTGACTACCCCCAGGAAGCGCTCCTCGCAATCCACCAGCAACCGTTCCAAAGGTTCCATTTTGAGGCCATTGTTATAATGAAAGATAGCCTCTGGACGGCCTACGCAAAATTCGTATCCCTCCCGGCGCATCGTTTCGATGAGGATGGCCAACTGGAATTCTCCACGTCCCTTGACCAGGATGCTGTCCCGGTCGCCCACCTCTTCGACCTGAATCGCGACGTTGCGGAGGGTCTCCTTCTGAAGGCGCTCGCGGATGCGGCTGGATTGAACATACTTGCCCTCCTTGCCGCCAAAGGGGGAATTGTTGATGGTGAACTTCATGGAGACCGTCGGCTCGTCCACCCGGATTCGCGGCAAGGCCTTTGGGTTTTCACGGTTGCAGATGGTGTCGCCGATCTTGACGTCCTCGATACCGGCCAGAACAGCGATGTCGCCGGGTTGTACCTCGTCCACGTCCACCAGCTTCATCCCTTGGTAGACCTGGAGTTTGGAGACCTTGAGCGGCATGCTCTGGCCGTTTTCAGCGATGCAGACGAGATTGTCCCGGGAATGGGCGGTGCCGTTGAAGATTTTTCCCACCGCCAGCCGGCCCATATAATCGGAGTACCCGAGATCTGAAACGAGCATCTGAAACGGCGCGATGGGGTCGTAGGTCGGTCCGGGAATCTCCTCGATGATGGTGTCCAGGAGGGCGTGGAGGTTTTCGGCGCGGGCATCCGGCGATGCCATGGCGACGCCGTCCCGACCGACGGCGTAAAGCAGGGGGAATTCAAGCTGTTCGTCCGTGGCGTCCAGATCGATCAGAAGATCGTAGATTTCATCCAGGACCTCGTTGGGGCGGGCATCCTGACGATCGATCTTGTTGATGACCACGACAATTTTAAGGTCGGCCTCAAGGGCTTTTTTGAGGACGAACCGGGTTTGGGGCAGGGGGCCTTCGGAAGCGTCGACCAGGAGAATTGCGCCGTCTGCCATGGAGAGCGCACGCTCCACCTCTCCACCGAAATCGGCGTGGCCCGGGGTGTCGATGATGTTGATGCGGATGTTTTTCCAGACCACTGAACAGTTTTTGGCCGCGATGGTAATGCCCCGCTCCCGTTCCAGGTCCATGGTGTCCATGAGGCGTTCATCAACGGCCTGATTGGCCCGGAACAGACCGCTCTGGTGAAACATGGCGTCCACCAGAGTGGTTTTTCCGTGGTCGACGTGGGCAATGATGGCGATGTTTCTCAGTCGATCGTTTCTCAGCATCTTTGGCATGATGGTTACTCTCCGTGATGATATAGGATTGCGCCGACAAGGCGCAAATAATCACTATAATCATTCTGGAGTCGATGACAAGTCCGATACAAGGTCGAATCCTCACATTCTCACGACATGATCCGCTATAACGGGTTATTCCGTCATTTGGTAAATATGAACATCCCGCTGGGGGTAAGGAATACCAATGCCTTCGGCGTCGAAGCGTTCCTTGACGGCTCGAGTGATATCCCAGTAGACCGTCCAGTAATCTCCGGTTTTGACCCAGGGACGGCAAATAAAGTTGACCGACGAATCCGCCAATTCATGAACCTTGATGACATAAGCGGGATTTTTGAGCACCAATTTATGACTGTCGACGATCTCCTCCAGAACCCTCTGGGCCTTTGCGATATCATCGTCATATCCGATCCCGAAAACGAGATCCACCCGCCGGGTGGTGTTCCCGGTGACGTTGGTGATGACATCTCCCCATATCTGGCCGTTGGGAACGATCAGACTCTGGTTGTCCGGGGTTTTGATCGTGGTCGACACCAGGTTCATGGAATCGACGGTACCGGTGACGCCGCCGGCTGTCACGAAATTACCGATGTCGTAGGGCCGGTAGAGCAGAATCATGAAGCCCGCAGCAAAATTGGAAAGGGTGTTCTGAAGGGCGAAGCCAACGACGAAACCGATAACCCCGAGTCCGGCCAGAAGCGGTCCGATATTGACCTCGAGCATGGAAAGAGCGATGATCAAACCGAGCAGAAAAACAACCTTCTGGGTTGTGTTGACGATAAAGTCCTTGAGCAGTGCCGAAAGGCTGGCTCTGGTGAGGGATTTTCGGGTCATGGTGCCGACGATGTTGGCGATAATCATGAAAGCGATGAGGATGAGGATGAATTTAAAGATGTTGAACATCCACCGGATGCCGCCTTCCTTGGAGGTCAACCACCCCTGAATAGCCGACCAACTCGAGAGGGCGTCATCACTGCTGATATCGATGCCCGAAACGGCCTTCACATATTTTTCATGTGTCGCGACATCGCCGCCTTTGGCGTTCAGTTCCCGGAGGACGGCGTTAAACCGATCGATTAAAGCGGTGCGCTCCTCCCTTAGCCGGGTCAGTTGATCGAGTATCTTCTGCTTTTCCTCGCCGTTAACGGTTTTGCTCTGGATCTGCAATCTGCTGATCTCCGTGACCTTATCCTTCACGAGTTTTTGCCAGGCGTCGGCTTCCAGGGTGAGTTCCGATTGGGTCAGGGGTGTCAGAAGGAGTTTCAGGTCCGGTACGGAAATTTTGAAGTTGACGTTGGTGGTCGGAACCGGAGCCGGCTCCTCGGAAAAGGCCGCCGGGACAACCATACTCATGACTGCGGTCATCAGAATCAGAGCGATGAGGCAGAAAAACTTTCTCGACATCGACAGGCTCCTTTATATTGAGAGTTGGATTGATGGCATAATGCTATGCTGTTGCGTCGCTTTTGTGTGATCGGCTGAAAAAAAGCGGCCTGCTTCTTGAAGAAGCAGGCCGCTTCCACGATGGATCCATGCGGAAGAGAGCGTTATTTGGCTTCGCCGATGGCTTCCGTCAGTTCGGGGAGGAATTCGAGGATGTCTGCGACGATGCCCACGTCAGCCACCTGAAAGATGGGTGCTTTGGGGTTTTTGTTGATGGCGACGATGAACGGCGCGCCCTTGATGCCGCCCATGTGCTGGAACGAGCCGCTGATGCCGCAAGCCAAATAGACCTTGGGGCTGACGGTTTGGCCGGAGGTGCCGACCTGACGGGATTTTTCCAGCCACTTGGCGTCCACGATGGGGCGGGAGCAGGAGACGTCGGCCCCCATGGCTTTGGCAAGGTCGTGCACGATCTCCAGATTGTCCTGATCCTCGATGCCGCGGCCTACGGAGACGAGAATTTCGGACTTGGTGATGTCGACGTCGCCCACCTCGGCCACGAGAGTCTCCAGGTAGCGGCGTCCCACGGCGACATCGCCGACGTCGCCGGATTTGTCCGTGATGGTACCTGCTGCGGCGGTACTCTCATCAGGGGCAAAGGCCCCCGGCCGGACGGTGATGACGGCGCCGGCGGCGATGTCGCAGGCGACGTGGGTGCTCACCATGCCGGAAAACTCCTGGCGGATGGCTGTGAGGGTGTCGCCGTTGAGCCCGGCGAAATCGACAACGTCGGGCAGATAGGGCGAATCGAGCTTGACGGCAAGCCCCGGAGCCAGATCAAGGCCGAAATGTTCATGGGGAATCAGGATAACCGCATTCTGGGGCAGGACGCTTACCAGGGCCTTCCGAACCCCGTCCGCCAAGGGATAGGCCAGAGCGGCGTTGTCGATCTTCCAGACCGATGTATAGGATTTGGCCGCTTCACCGGCGGCTGCGTCCAGATCCGCTCCCGATCCCACCACCACGCCGATCACCTCGGCGTTCGGGTCGAGCTTGCGGGCCGTGGTCACAAATTCCAGGGCCGTGTCGTCGGGTTTGCCGTTCTTGTGGATGATATATGCAAAAACCTGTCGGCTCATGATTTAATTCCTCCTTTGGCTTTCAAGAGTTCCATCAGTTTCTCGATGATTTCCTCGGTACTGCCCGTCAGCATCTCGGCACCCTCGCCCATATCTGGCACGAAATAGTCGAGACGCTTCACCTTCGGGGCCACTGCGGCGGGGTCGAGCCCCAGATCCCGTGCACCCATGGTCGGAATCTCCACCGAGGCGACCTTCCGAATCCCGCGGATGCCCACGTAACGGGGTTCGTTGATGCCCGTCTGGATGGAAAGCACGCACGGCAGCGTCATCTCGTTCATCTCTTGGTTGCCGCCCGCGATCTCCCGGCCCACCTTGATTTTCTTGTCGTCCAGAACCTCGATCACATTCACCAGGGAGGCATAGGGCACGTCCAGCATGGCCGCCAGCATGCCGCCAACCTGACCGGCGCCGTCGTCGGCCTGGGCTCCGGTCAGAATCAGATCGTATCGGCCTTTCTCCACTGCGGTCTTCAAAATCGTCGCGATCCCACGACCGTCGGCGTTTTCGAAGGCCGGATCCGACAGCAGAATGCCGTTGTCGGCACCCATGGCCATCTCCCGACGCAGAACCTCCTCGGATTCGTCGTCGCCTACGGTCACCACCGTTACCGTTCCACCGACCCGGTCCCGAATCTGAATCGCCTCTTCCACCGCGTAGTTGTCCCACTCGTTGACCGAGTAGACCAGATCATCCCGCTCGATGTCGGTACCCTTGCCGTTGACTTGAATCTCGTTCTCAGAGGTGTCGGGAACCCTCTTCACACATACCAGAATCTCCATATTGTCCTCCTGGATGGGGTGTTGATTGATGTCGATTGATTTTTTTTGCAAAAAACCTGTGTTCGTCCTGTCTCAGACTGCCCGATGCCGATCGATCAGTTCCACCAGATCAATGGCCTCCATCTCGCCCTCCAGGCCGCTGGTTTTAATGGCGTCTTCCATGTTGACCATGCAGAAGGGACAGGCGGTGACGATGATATTGGCGCCAGCCGTCTTGGCCATCTCGACCCGAAGTTGTCCCATCCGCTGTTCCTCGATGGGTTCGTAGAAGAGCATCAACCCGCCGCCGCCGCAGCAGAACGAGCGATCTCTCGATTTTTCCATCTCAACCCGCCGGATGCCGGGGATGGCATCCAGGACGTCACGGGGAATATCGTAGAGGTTGTTATGACGCCCCAGATAGCAGGGGTCATGATAGGTATAGACCTTCCCGGTGTCCCCGTTGCCGTTCAGCCGGATCTTACCGGATCGGATCGCTTCGGCAATGAATTCACTAATGTGGTAGACTGGCGGAAGCCCCTTGTAGTCCTTCTTCAAGGCGTTGTAGGCATGGGGGTCGGCCGTGACGATGCGTTGTGCGCCCGAGGCCAGAATCGCCTCGGTGTTCTCTTCCTTGAGCGATTGAAAGAGCATCTCTTCGCCGAAACGTCTGGCTTCGTGGCCTGCGTCCTTTTCGAGTCTGCCCAGGACCCCGAAGTCGACGCCGGCCGCATTGAGCAGGCGGGCCGCTGATTGCGTGATTTGTATGATCCGGTCGTCATAAGACGAGATGGAGTCGACAAAAAAGAGGGTCTCGGCGTTGCCGCCGTTCTCGAGGAGCTTTACCGGACATGCGGCTTGGAACGCCTTGTCCTTGAAGGCCCATTCGGCTCGTTTCTTTTCCATTTTACCCCATGGATTGCCGCGTTTTTCCAGGGCGCTCAGGGGCTTCTGAAGGGATTGGGGCACATTCCCGTCATCGACCATACCCCGTCTGAGGTCCACCATCTTGTCGATGTATTCGATCATGAGGGGGCATTCCTCCTCGCAGGCGCCGCAGGTGGTGCACGACCAGATCTCGTCCTCTTCGAAGATCCCGCCGATGAGGGGTTCACTGGCTTTCAGCGGCCCTCTCAGAGGGTAGTGGCTGAAGGCATAATCCCGAGCCTTGATGCTGATGAAGCGCGGGGATAGCGGACGCCCGACGGCATTGGCCGGGCAATGGTCCGAGCAGCGGCCGCAATCAGCGCAGGAATAGAAGTCGAGCATGTGCTTCCATGTGAAATCTTCAAACTTTTTGACACCGAAGGATTTGAGTTCGTCGAGCTTGTCGTCGGCCACGCCCCATTTCACCGGTTTGACCGTGCCCTTGTCCAGTTTCATGAAATAGACGTTGAAAAGGGAGGTGATGACGTGAAAATGTTTTCCCATGGGCAGGAAACAGAGAAACGAGAAGAAGATAATGTCGTGGAGGTAATAGGCAATGACATGGGTCGCCTGGAGCGATCCGATGGGCAGAACCGTCATGGAAACCTTGAAGATCCATGCCAGGGTCAGGGGTGCGATGAACTCCGCTTCGAATCCCTTTTTGACGGCGGCGGCGGCCATGGTGCCTTCAAAAAGGCTTTCGGTGATCATCAATCCCGAGATCATGGCCAGAACAAATAGTGCCTCTCCGGTGTGGGGCTTACCATATTTTTTCGGTACATCATACCGTTTGGGCTTGACGATGGCCCTCCGGTAAGCGGCCATCAGTGCCGCTATGAGTACCATGGTCGCCGCGTAGTCCTTAAAAAAATTGTAGACATGGCCCAACGTACCCTTTAGACCCGGAAAGACGAAACCGTCATGTATGCCGACAATGACGAGGGAGGATGACCGGATGGAAAGAATGATGAATCCGGCAAACAGCATGATATGAATCACGCCCGCCAGCATGTACCTGGGTTGTTTCCACTGGGCCAGCCAGAGTTTGAGGACGCCTTTGATCCGCTCCGGAATTCTGTCGAAGCGAAAATCGGGATTGGAAAAAACAAGGGGGGCGACCCGTTTCGCCATGATATAGGCGAACAGCGCCACCCCGGCAATGGGAATCAGGACGGAAAAAATCACCGTCGGTATGCCCAGGATAGATGCCTTGGCCGGGGAGATCAACACGGGTTCCATTTTTTGCTTTCATTCTCCTTTCAATGGTAGTATATGTTTGGAATGAAATGAATGAGTATTCATTCATTTTGTAGCAGACCCATTTTTACCCTGTCAAGCAAAAAACAAGCGATACATTCGGAGCGGTGTCCTTCATTGGATATGTTAACTGCGAAGACCCAGGTGCCCGCTACTCTTTAGAAAAATTTACAAACCATGACATATTGGATTTGTTGTTGCAACACTATAATATTGTCCGATCCAAGGCAGACTCGAAAGAAAATATATCAAGATATATTTTTCGACCAAGGTCAGGGTCGCATCGTTCGATGCCATATTCGACCGAGCGCTCGATCAAGCATCTATCATATCCGTTATTGTATGTCAAGAATTTTGGAGACGATTTGATCAACCGCATGGGATGTTGATAAGAATCGGGCAAACAAAGTTTTGGTGCTGGCAAGTATCGCTTTGCGGTTCAACGAGAGAAAAGGAAAAGGGAGACGCGAAAAATGATCAGGGAAATCCATTATCAGGATCGGCCGTGGCAAAAAAGTTATGAACCTCATGTGAAGCAGCGCCTGGATTACGAGGCCACGCTGCTGACCCAGTTTCTGGAAGCATCCGCCAGAGATTTTCCGAGCAGGACGGCGCTTATCTTCGAAGGCTATACCATGGACTTCAAGACGTTGAATGAAATGGTGAATCGTTTTGCCGCCTGCCTCCATGATATGGGCGTTCGTAAAGGCGATCGTGTCGCCATATTGCTGCCCAACATCATTCCGTGTGTCATCAGCTATTACGCCGCCATGAAAATCGGCGCCGTAACGGTTATGAACAATCCTCTTTATTCAGATCGTGAACTGGAACACCAGTTCGTGGATTCCGGCGCCAGCATCCTGATCACCTTGGATCTTTTAGGCAACCGAATGATCGATCTCAGGCCTCGGACCCGTCTTCGCCATATTGTCATTACCTCCATAGGGGATTACTTGCCCTTTCCCAAAAATGTACTTTTCCCGCTGATCGGCAAGCGGAAAAAGCTGGCGGCCGATGTCAAGTCTGCAGCGGATGTCTATCGATGGAAGAAACTCCTGTCCCGATATTCTCCGATCCCACCGAAGGTCGAGATCGATCTCGAAGATACGGCTATGTACCAGTATACCGGCGGTACCACTGGTGTTTCCAAGGGCGTGATGCTGACCCATGCAAATCTGAGCCGCCAGGTTCAACAGATTGCCGCCTGGTTTCCTGGTTTCCGGAAAGGTCAGGAGATCATGCTGGGTGCGCTGCCATTTTTTCATGTCTTCGGACTTTCAACCGCCATGAATTTTGCCATCTACATGGGCTGGACCGACATTCTCGTTCCCAAGCCCCAGCCGGACCCGCTGTTGAAAGCGATCGTCCGGTTCAAGCCATCTTTCGTGCCACTGGTGCCGACCATGTTTATCGGTCTTCTCAATCATCCGGATATCGAGCACGCCGACCTGACCTCCATCAAAGGTTGCTTTTCCGGCAGTGCACCCTTGCCGATCGAGATCATCCGGGCCTTCGAAGAAAAAACTGGTGCGGTGATCGTCGAGGGGTATGGTCTTACGGAGACGACTCCTGTCACTCACGTTAATCCGTTTAACAGGGATAAACGGAAAATCGGCAGTATCGGTCTTCCGATTTCGGACACCCTCTGCCGGATAGTCGATCTCGAAAACGGGGAAAGTGACGTTCCCGTCGGAAAGTCCGGTGAATTGCTCATCAAAGGCCCCCAGGTTATGCAAGGGTATCTGAATATGCCTGAAGAGACCGAGGCGGTCATGACGACGGACGGATGGCTCCGTACGGGAGACATCGCCATGATGGATGAAGATGGCTATTTTTACATCGTGGACCGGAAAAAGGACATGATTATTTCGGGCGGATACAACGTCTATCCCAGGGATATCGAGGAGGTCTTCTACGGACATCCCAAGGTTCAAGAGGCTTGCGCCGTGGGGGTTCCCCATGAAACCCGCGGTGAGGCGGCAAAGGTGTACGTGGTGCTCAAGGCCGGTGAGACGGCGACCGAAGCCGAACTTCTGTCATATTGCCGGGACAAACTGGCCAAATACAAATGGCCCGTGGAGATCGAATTCCGGGAGAGCTTGCCTAAAACGAATGTGGGAAAAATACTCAAAAAGGATTTGCGATCGGAGGCGGCGGCTGAAAAACAGTAGGCAGATGTTTTTCGGAGGAATGTTGAATCCGAGGATAGAGCGGGCGCCTTTCGAAGGCGCCCTGTTTGATGATACGGTGATGGATCTCCCTGACGGTGATCCGCTTCCATGAGTAATCTCTATTTGCCGCCGAAGGCGTCCTCAGAAATCTCCACGGCCGCACCGTTGTTGTCGAGAATGGCGTTCATTTTTCCCAAGGTGATCGGCAAGATGGATTTGATAAAATACTCGGCGCTTTTGATCTGCCCTTCATAAAAGATCTTGTCTTTCTTTCCGGCGCCGTCCATCTTTCGACAGGCGATGCTTGCCCGCCAGAGCAGCATCCACGCGATGGCCACGTCGCCAGTGACTTCCATGAAGGGATGGGCGAAAGCAAAGGCGTTCAACACCTTTGGAGACATGGCCGTTATTCCCATGTGCATGCCGACCTCACCCAGTTTCTTGATGGCTGCCTTGAAATCAGCGGCGAAATCCTCAAGCGCGGGGATCTCCTTGGCAGCTGCGATGGTTTTATTCATCTCGGCCAGAAGATCCATCACCGGCTTGCCTTGGTTCATGCCGAGTTTCCTGCCCAAAAGATCCATGGCCTGGATGCCGTTGGTTCCCTCATAAATTTGTGTGATGCGGCAGTCACGAAGCAGCTGCTCCTGGGGGTAGTCGCTGATGAATCCGTAACCGCCGAAAACCTGGATTCCCTCGCTGCAGACCTCGAAGGCCCGGTCGGTGACATAGCCCTTGACGATGGGGGTCAGCAACTCGATCATGCCCTGTATTTTGGTGATTTCTGCGGGATCGTTTGAGATATGCTTCAGGTCGTCGAGGTATCCATGGTAATAAAGCAGGCTTCTCATACCCTCCACCAGTGATTTCATTTTCAGCAGCATGCGTCGGACGTCGGGGTGCTGAATGATGGGCACTGCAGGAGCGTTGGCATCCATCATCTGAAGCAGGTGCTTTCCCTGAACGCGTTCCCGGGCGTAATTCACGGCGTTCAGATAGGCCGCCGAGGCGCAGCAGAAACCCTGCATTCCCACCAACGCCCGGGCCTCGTTCATCATCAGGAACATGGCCTTCATACCTTTGTTCTCTTCTCCCAGAAGGGTACCGATGCAGTTTCCCTTGCCGCCCAGGGTCAGGGAGCAGGTGGCGTTGGCGTGAATGCCCATCTTATGCTCGATACCGGTACAGACGACGTCGTTGAATTCACCCAGGCTGCCGTCCGGGTTTACACGATACTTGGGGACCAGGAAGAGCGAGATTCCCTTGGTGCCCTGAGGTGCGCCTTCGATGCGGGCAAGTACCGGATGGATGATGTTTTCGGTGAGGTCGTGTTCTCCGGAGGAGATAAAGATTTTGCTGCCGGTGATGGCATAGGTGCCGTCGCCATTTTTCACCGCGGTCGTCTGGAGAGCTCCGACATCGGAACCGGCATCGGGCTCGGTCAGCAGCATGGTGCCGGTCCATTTTCCGGAAAACATTTTTTTCAGGAAAATCCGTTTTTGTTCATCCGTGCCGAAAACCTCCACCAGCTTCGCAGCGCCGTGGGTCAGGCCGGCATACATGATAAAGGCGTAATTGGCCCCATTGAAAAAATCGTTGGCCGCAAGGGCCACGGTTCGGGGCATACCTTGGCCGCCCCATTGGGGGTCCTCGTTCATAGCCAGCCATTCCCCCTCGCAGAACAGTTTGTAAACCCGGTGGAATTCCTCTGGAACGGTGACCTTTCCACCATCAAAGATACAGCCTTTTTCATCGCCGATTTTCTGGGTCGGCAGAATCTCCTTGACGGCGAGGTTGCGGGCCTCATTAATAATCAGATCCACTGTTTTTTGGGTGAATTCGGCAAATTTATCGGTTTTGCTGAATTTGCCCACTTCAAGCTGTTCATGAAGGACAAAATCGACGTCTCTTCGATCTGCGATAACCTGTGCCATTTTTTTGTGCTCCTTGATCTATGGTAATTTTTAAATCACGCCGTGTCTCGTGGTGGTGCCCCCGAGGCGCCAATGCCTCGAATGAACAGATCGATCAGCGGTTCGGCCATGGAGGCAAGATCATATTCTTTTCTAGAAAGAAGCCAGTTGTTGATCGTTGATTCCACGGCACCGAGGATAAAACGCTTGACCAATCCAACGTACATATCCTTGCGCATCGACCCTTCCTGCTGTCCGAGTTCCAGGATCTCCGAGACGATGTCGAGGTACATCTTGGACATTTCCCGGATGTTCCCTCCGACGAGATCGTTCTTGTGGTGGGCAAAGGACTGATATACCACTGCCATGTTACGGTCGCTTTGAAATTCGGTCAGGTGTCGGCGCACCAAATTTTCCAGTTTTCCGGCGGCGGTGTCGGCCTTTTTGACCTCTTCCCTGAAACCGTTGAAGACCTGTTTGGTTTTGTATTGAAAAAATTGAACCAGAATATCATCCTTGTTCTTGAAATAGAGGTAAATCGTCCCGTCGGCTACCCCGGCTTCCCTGGCGATCTGGGAAATGGTCGATTGATGAAACCCTTTTTCGGCAAAGACTTTGACGGCGGCTTCAAGGATGCGTGGGTATTTATCACCTGTTTTGGCTTTTGTGTTGATAGGAAACCTCCTTGAAACATGGGGTTACACTCATGAATGAATATTCATTCATTATCAAGGTCAGGCAGGCACTGTCAAGAAAATTCAAGCCAAAGAAGGGATAAAACCAAAAACAGCTTTATTTTATCTTATTCTTTTAGAGGGTTGTTACTAACGTCGTCGGGACTGTTTTTGAGAAGAGTAAAATCCAATGGAAGAGCTGAAAAATGAACTTAAATTCATTGCGCTTTAGCGTTTTCGAGGCCAGGCGCGCCTTTGCGGTGATTGCCCAATGGCCGAGGCGGCGGGGGCCGCGTGTTTGAAGCGTATTTTCCCCTTGCGGGGAATGATCCCTTCCGGAATCGGCATTCTGGATTAACCTCTGTCAAAATGGTTGAAAATCTGTTATTATATTTATTAATGGATTCACAAAAAGTCGATTTTCAGACGGTTCCGAAAAAGGTTCGAGCTCAAGGTTTGCGCATCCTTCGTCAGGGCGCGCCGCGCCGACGAGGGATGCGCGTAATGCGGATATCGGGCTTTTTTCGGAACCGTCATTATTCGGTATCGACACCGCCCGGTTGCGACCGGGACCGGATCACCCAAGAAAGGATACAGAACAGGAAGATGGACAAACCCAACCCCATGGCCGGCATCAGCCCTGTCAAGTACAGCTTGGACAGCAAATTTCAGTTCAAATGCCACAGCGGTGTAAAATGTTTTACCAAATGCTGCCGCGGTATCAACATCATTCTTACCCCATACGATATCATCATCTTGAAGCAGCGGCTTCAATTGCCGTCGGATGAATTCCTGGCGGTATACACTCAACCTCAAGTGCTGGAAAAGACGGACTTGCCGGTTGTCAACCTCAAACTCTTGGACGACGAGCAGCAATCCTGCCCCTTTGTCAGGGAGGATGGCTGTCTGATTTATGCGGACCGCCCCAGTGCATGCCGCTATTATCCCCTCGGTGTGGCCTCTCTGGCCCACAAGGAGGGTGCGGATGACGAAGGATTTTTTTTCTTCGTCAATGAACCCCATTGTCTCGGCTTCGAAGAGAAGACCGTGTGGACGGTCAGGGAGTGGAGAGCGGACCAGGGGGTGGACGTCCGGGACGAGGTCAACGCCGAGTGGACGGACCTGCTGGTCAGGAAACGTTCGTTTCCGGCCAATATCAAGCTGACCGACAAGAGCAAGCAACTCTTTTTCATGGCGAGCTACAATATCGATCAATTCCGACGGTTTGTTTTTGAAAGCTCGTTTCTCGAGCGCTACGATGTGGACAAGGATACAGTGGCGGCCTTCAGGGATGACGATGTCGCTCTTCTGAAGTTCGGGCTGAAATGGCTCAGGGACCTTCTCTTCAACTACAAAAATTTTGAGGTCAATGAAGCGGCACAGGCCATATCCGTAAGGAGCGACAAGCGCCAGGAACTTCCGCGATAGAGGGAAGACCGTGCTCCTGCCGTCCGGATGCGGTGCGGCAGGAGTTTTCTTTGGAGTATGGCGTTAATACTCCTTATAATATAGATGCTCCCATCTTTCGGGACTGTTGAGGCGCGCCTCGATGTCAATGCCGAAAAATTCCACGATGGGGGCAAGGATTTCAGGGGTCCGAGCCTGAACTTCCCGGGCGGCCTCCAACACGATCTGGATGCTGTTGGCGGTCATTTTGCCCAAAGGTCTCCTGCAGGCGCCGGACGGCATTCCCAGGATATGCATCAGGGTTTTGATGCCCAGAGGATTTCTGGCCCGGCAGGCAACATCCCCGAAAGGGGTCTTCTCGGTGGTGGTGATGGTCACGAGTCTGAAAAGGGGTGCGAGGTCGGCTTCAAGGCGATCGGCGGCTTCGGTTTCGCCGGCCTGCAGGAACCGGACCATTTCGGAGACGGCCTTGGGTGCGATGTTTGACGCTACGGAGATCACTCCAGCTGCTTTAATTGCCGGATCCCTCATCATCCGGCCCGTGAGGCCGTCGTCGCCGGAAAGAATCGTGAATACTGGACCGCAGCAAGATCGTGTCCGCCGCATGTTGTCGATATTGCCCGTAGCTTCTTTTACAGTCGAGACATTGGGGTATTTTTTATTGAGAAGAGCCAGATCTTCCGGTAGCAGCTGAGCACCGGTTCTACCCGGGATGACATAGGGGACAACGTCAATTTCCGGAAATTGCGCGGCAATGGGGGCAACGTATTCCCGCCGGATTTCAAGGGAGCTTGGCCCGTTGTAGTATGGGTCGACCAGCAGGACGGCATCGACCCCAGCCGACGCTGCGTGTTCTGTGGCCTCTAGGGCCTCAAGAGTGTTGTTGCTGCCGGTTCCTGCGATACATTTGCACCGATTTCGGCAGAGCTTCGCGATTTTCTCGATAACCGCGTTGTGTTCCCGCCAGTTCAGCACCGGACTTTCCCCGGTGGTCCCCACGGCCAGAACACCGGACACCCCGTTCGCGATCTGGAACTCCGTCAATTTTTCGATCCCGTCCTCATCGATTTCGTCACCTGTAAACGGCGTGACGAGAGCGGTGTAGGTTCCTGCCATCATAACGATTCTCCCTTTGTTTGATTCCTTGGTCTGATATTGAACCCTCAGACGGATAATGTCCCTCCCCGGACGATCGTCGTTCTCGGCGAATAAAATTAAGGCAGAGATGGATTCGGTTTTTCGAAACATAACCTGAAAATTTTTTCTATATTGGATCGCTGGGGGTTGTGTCAAGTGTGTTATTTTTCAGAATGTTTTTCCCTTGACAATAGGAGGCCGTCTAAGTACTTACGTTCACTGCACGCTAAAAAAAATATGCATATGTAAAGGAAGCAGCAGCAACATGGAAAAAGCGAAGAATGCGGAAGAATATATCGCCCAACAACGACAAATGATCGCCGCCAATCCGGATTGCGGCACGAGTTACTATAACCTCGCCGTTGCCCTGATTGGGCTGCAAAAATACGAAGAAGCCGAAAAAGAACTTTTCAGGGCGGTGGAGTGCAGCCCCGGCCTTGCCGAGGCGTATGTCCAGCTCGGGGGGTTGGCCCTTCGAAAAGGGGATCTTGACAGTTGCCTGGAATACAATCGGCGGGCGGTCAAAGTGAAGCCGGGATTTTCCGAGGGGCACGGTAATATCGGTTTCGTTCATCTGCAGCGGGGTGAGGTGGACGAGGCCATCCAATCACTCCAGCGGGCGACCTACTTCAATTTTCGATTTGTTCAGGCGTTCGCCTCTCTTGGCAGCGCCTATCTCATGAAAGGTGAAATTGAAGAAAGCATCCAAAACAGCCTCAAGGCCTTGGCGCTTGCCCCGGATTTTGCGGTGGCTCACAACAATCTGGCCATCGCTTATTTGGAAAAGGGTGATTATGACAGGGCCTTGAAGCATTCTGATAAGGCGATGAAATTGGGGTACGAGGTGGCCCCCCGGATTCTGGAGGAGATAGAAAAGTTTCGTTCGTAAGGCGTTAATCCCGACCCAACCCCTTTCAACCGTGCTTTTCTATTGACAATCAGGCGGATTGAATTTATAAGTTCGCACTTGAGCATTTCGGTGTTTTAATGGGATGGCCGTGCCTTTGAACGTTGAAGGTGAGTCCGAAGCCCTGGTGGGAGGAAGATTTTTCCTTATAGTCAGGATGGTTAATCTATAAACTACTTATGGAGGTAAGATGATGAAGCATGAGACCCCTTTGTTAGATCAGCTTGAGTCCGGACCGTGGCCGAGTTTCGTGTCCGACCTGAAGGCAGAGGCTGAAAGAAGGGCCAAAAACGAAGAGAATATCGAATTCCAGATTCCAAGCGATGTTGTTGAAGACCTCCTTGGCGTCCTCGAGCTCTCTTTCAAAGACGGAACGACTCACTGGAAGCACGGCGGCATTGTTGGGGTTTTCGGCTATGGCGGCGGCGTTATCGGCCGCTATTGCGATCAACCGAACCTTTTTCCCGGGGTTGCCCATTTTCACACCATGCGCGTTGCCCAGCCCGGTGGAAAATTCTATACGACGAAATACCTGAAGGATCTTTGCGATTTGTGGGAACGGCGCGGCAGCGGCATTACCAATATGCATGGTTCCACCGGCGACATCATCTTTTTGGGAACCACCACACCGCAGCTGGAGGAAATCTTTTTTGAACTGACCCACAGAATTGGTCAGGATCTCGGCGGCTCCGGCTCCAACCTCAGGACGCCGGCCGACTGTATCGGACAGGCCCGCTGTGAATACGCCTGCTACGATACCCAGGACCTCTGCTATGATCTTACCATGGAATACCAGGACGAGCTCCACCGCCCGGCTTTCCCTTACAAGTTCAAGTTCAAATTTGACGGTTGCCCCAACGGCTGTGTTGCCTCCATCGCCCGTGCGGACATGTCCTTCATCGGTACGTGGAAAGACGACATCAAGATCGACCAGGAAGCGGTCGCCGCTTACGTTGGCGGTGAGTTCCCCCCCAACGCCGGGGCCCATGCCGGCCGTGACTGGGGTCCCTTCGACATCCAGAAAGAGGTCGTTGGCCTTTGTCCCAGCGGTTGCATGAAATATGAAAACGGCAAGCTCGAAATCAACAACCGCGAGTGCGTCCGCTGCATGCACTGCATCAACGTCATGCCGAGAGCCCTCAAGATCGGCGACGACAGAGGCCTCTCCATCCTGGTCGGCGCCAAGGCACCCATCCTCGACGGCGCTCAGATGGGCTCCCTGTTGGTTCCGTTCATCAAATGTGAAGAACCCTACGACGAGATCAAGGAAGTGATCGAGAAGGTCTGGGATTGGTGGATGGAAGAAGGCAAGAACCGCGAACGTCTCGGTGAGTTGATCAAACGCCAGGGCTTCCAGAAGTTGCTCGAGATGACCGAGATTGATCCCGATCCGCGAATGGTTTCCGAACCCCGCTCCAACCCCTACATCTTCTGGAAAGAAGAAGAGGTCGAGGGCGGCTGGGATCGCGACATCAATGAATTCAGAAAACATCATCTGAGATAAGGAGGAGAACATACCATGGCATTTATTTCTTCAGGTTATGATCCGAAAGAGCCGATGAAAAACAGAATCACCGACATCGGTCCGAAAAAATATGATGAGTTTTATCCTCCGGTCATCGCGAAAAACAAAGGCAAATGGCTGTATCACGAGATTCTTGAGCCGGGCATCTTGGTGCACGTGGCCGAAAGCGGGGATGAGGTCTACACGATCCGTTGTGGCGGTGCCCGCATCATGACGACCGCTCTGATCCGCGAGATCTGCGAGATCGCCGAAAAACACTGCGACGGATACCTCCGGTTCACCACCCGGAACAATATCGAATTCATGGTCGATGACAAGTCGAAGGTCGATGCCCTGAAAAAAGATCTTTCCGGTCGCAAGTTTGCCGGCGGGAGCTTCAAGTTCCCCATTGGCGGCACTGGTGCCGGCATCACCAATATCGTCCATACGCAGGGCTGGATTCACTGCCACACCCCCGCCACCGACGCCTCCGGTACGGTCAAGGCGACCATGGACGAAATGTTCAGTGACTTCCAGAACATGAGGCTCCCCGCTCCGCTCCGGATTTCCATGGCGTGCTGCCTTAACATGTGCGGGGCCGTGCACTGTTCCGATATCGCTATCCTGGGGTATCACCGTAAGCCGCCGATGCTGGATCATGAATATCTGGACAAGCTGTGCGAAATTCCCTTGGCTATCGCAGCCTGCCCCACCGGTGCTATCAAACCGACCAAGGTGGATCTGCCCAGCGGCGAGACCGTAAAGAGCGTCTCGGTCAACAACGACCGTTGCATGTTCTGCGGCAACTGCTACACCATGTGTCCCTCCCTGCCCCTGGCGGATAAGGATGGTGACGGTATCGTCCTTATGGCGGGCGGCAAGGTTTCCAACCGTATCAGCGAACCCAAGTTCTCGAAGGTTGTTGTCGCCTTCCTGCCCAACGAGGTGCCGCGCTGGCCCCAGATGACCGACACCATCAAAAAGATGGTCGAGGCCTATGCCACCGACGCGAAAAAATACGAACGACTGGGCGAATGGGCCGAGCGAATTGGATGGGAAAGATTCTTCGAGAAATGTGAACTGCCGTTCACCCACCATCTCATTGATGATTTCCGCGATCCGGCTTACTATACCTGGCGTCAGTCCACACAGTTCAAGTTCTAATTTCGCTCTACAATAAACTACGGGGGATGCAGTCATGCATTCCCCGCTTCCGAATTGAGGGGTTTATTTATGGAATACGAGGATGCCAAAAAATTGATCGTCGAAGAGTTGACCAAGAAGCTCAAGTCAAAAAGCAAATTCTACTTCAACGATCTGTCCAAGATCCTGGATATGAAACCCAGGGAAGCCAAAAAAATCGTGAGCAAGCTTGTTGAAGACGGCGTTCTTGAATATTGGTCCAGCGGAAGCACGACCATGTACGGAATGCCCGGAACCGGGAAACAGGCTGCGGCTGAACACGAAGACGAATAAAACCTGCCGGTTGTCGGAGCAATTCGCTCATACGCTCTTTGCATTTGTCACAGGCTCCATTCATGCGCCAAAGATATATTGACTTTCCCAGAATTTTCATCGCCGGTTTGCGAGGGGGCACGGGAAAGACCCTGCTGACTATCGGCATCATCGCCGCATGGCGGAGGCTTGGCAAATCCATTGCACCTTATAAAAAAGGTCCTGACTATATTGATGCGGGCTGGCTGGCCCTATCGGCTGGTCGGCCCTGCTACAATCTCGACACCTTTCTGATTCATCCTTCGGACGTCCTTCGATCGTTTCTTTCCCACACCCAACCTCACGACATCGCTGTTATAGAAGGCAATCGAGGGCTGTATGATGGCATCGACACCGAGGGGACGACCAGTTCCGCCGAGGTGGCCAAACTATTGAAAACGCCCGTATTGATTTGCCTGGACTGCACGAAGACGACACGTACCATGGCAGCCGTCGTGAAAGGGTGCCTGGAGTTCGATCCGGATCTCGGCATTAAAGGTGTTATTCTAAATCGAATTGCCGGTAGTCGTCACGAACAGAACCTCAGAAGAAACATTGAACATTATTGTGGCATTCCGGTGGTAGGGGCAGTTCCGAAACTTGATGGGGAAAATTTTCCTGAACGCCATATGGGGCTGGTACCGACACCCGAACATATTTGGGCCGTAGAGTCGGTGGGTGCGGCGGCGGAAATCGCTCTCCGCTATCTCGATATGGCTATGCTGGAGCGGATTGCGTTGGCGGCCGCTTCGGATCATGTGCTGGTGGCGCCCCCATTTTCCGGGTTGGATACTGTTGCACTCGCCGGAAACTCAAAGCCGGTGATTGGCGTCATACAGGACTCGGCTTTTCAGTTTTATTATCCGGACAACATTGATGCCCTTCGTAGGGCTGGCGCTGAAGTGATCTTCATGAGCGCTTTTGACGCCGGAGCCTTTCCTCCGGTGGACGGCGTCTATATCGGGGGGGGCTTTCCCGAAACCCATGCCGAGAGGCTGGCGAGCAACGTCGATTTCATGACCGAATTGAAAGCTCGCGCCCAGAAGGGAATGCCCATTTATGCCGAATGTGGCGGCCTCATGTACCTGGGAGAGGCCTTGGTCGTGGGCGGGCGGAGATATCCCATGTCCGGGATCCTTCCCATTGTTTTCGGCCTTTCGGAACGTCCCCAGGGATTGGGTTATACCCTGGTTCGGGTGGAGTCGGAAAATCCCTATTTCACTGTTGGCACGGAGATCCGCGGGCATGAATTTCGATATTCCCAGGTTCTTGAATGGCGCGGAGACGACCGGGACCTGGTTTTCGGGATGCGACGGGGTAAGGGTTTCATCAATGGACGAGACGGCATTCTGTATAAAAACGTTCTTGCCACCTACACGCACATTCATGCTTTGGGGATGACCGCATGGGCGAAATCCATGGCCGCCGTCGCCGCCGCATCGAAGCGGCAGCGCGCCTTGTCCGACATTCGCTGACGCCCGCATCGTTTCATCTCAACGACATTCCGTTTTTCCACTTTTCAAAATTCGCCGGATGGCGATTGTGGTTCCATATTTTTGAAATCGATCCGATTGAGAAAGAATCTGTTGTTAGGCATAGAATGAGGCAACAGCATTCTCGAGGAGGGCAATATGGACTATTTTTTCAACCCGAGAGGGGTGGCGGTCGTCGGTGCAACGGCCAATCCGAAAAAGGGCGGCAACATTATCGTTGGCAACCTGCTCAAGGGCTACGAAGGAAAGATCTATCCGGTCAACCCGCGGTACAATACCATTGACGGTCTGACCTGCTATCCTTCGTTGAGAGCGGTCCCAGATCCGGTGGATCTGGCCGTGGTCTTCGTTGGCGCGGAGATGGTCCCTCAGGTGATCCAAGACTGCGCTGTCCGCGGCATTCCCGGGGCCATGATCGAATCCGCCGGGTTTGCTGAAATCGGCGCCGAGGGCCTCGCCCGGCAACACGTAACCGCTCGGATCGCAGAGGAGGGGGGGGTCCGGCTCTGGGGACCCAACTGCATGGGGCTGGTGGACGTGAAAAACCGGCGAGTGTTTTCGACGGTGACACCATCCATCTGGGACCAGGGGATGATCCCCGGCAAGGTCTCCCTTATCGTTCAAAGCGGTCTTCTGGCCGGCGCCTTTCTCATCGACGTTATGTCTCATGGCGTTATGGGCATCGGAAAGGCCTGCTCCATTGGAAACAAGATGGACGTAATGGAATGCGATCTCCTCGAATACCTTCTTGCAGATCCGGATACCGGGGTGGTCGGGCTTTACCTCGAATCCATCGTTGACGGGCCCAGATTCATTTCCCTCTGCAGGGGAGCAAAAAAGCCGATCGTTGTGTTGAAGGGAGGAAAGTCCGTCGCGGGGGCGGCAGCCGCCATGAGTCATACCGCCAGCATGGCCGGCGACGGCGCCGTGGTCAGCGGCGCCTTTCACCAGACCGGGGTAGTGGAGGCTGATGATTTCCACCAAATGATGGATTATTGTCGGGTTCTGGGCGAGTTCGACGGCTTGCCCTCAGGGTTGGGAAACCGGGTGGCGGTCATGACTTACAGTGGCGGTGCCGGAATTGTGTCGGCGGATTTTCTGGGCGATGCGCAGCTCGCCCTAGCGACGCTCTCTCAGGAATCCCTGACGCGGCTTAAAGGCGTCTTTCCGTCGTGGATGGCACCAGGAAATCCCGTGGACCTATGGCCCGGTATTCTTCTCAACGGTGCCCACAAGGCCTACAACGAGACGCTGGCAGTTCTGATGAACGACCCTGGGGTCGACGCCGTTTTTGCCCACTGCTTTGTCGGGGGGTTTGATCTGGAACCGCAACTCGATACCCTGGCTCGCCTGGCCCATAGTTCCCGGAAACCGCTTTTCTGTTGGATATCCGGAGAACGAAAGGCGGTGGACCGGTTCCAACGGCAAGCTCTTGATTGTAGGATACCGACATTCAGGGAGATCAAGCGGGCTGTCGATTGCCTCGGAACGCTCCTGGCTTATCACCGACGAAAATATCAACATGCCGGCGGGCCGATCAAGGACGTTCATGTGCCAACGATGCTGGAGGACCTTTTGGAAGGGGGCTCCCGCGTTCTGAATGAACGTGCGTCCAAATCGATTTTGAAGCGGGTGGGGATTCCGGTCGTGGAAGAGATACAGGTCATGACCTTGACGGCAGCCGATAGGGCGGCGGATCGTTTCGGGTGGCCCGTGGTTCTCAAAGGGGTTATGCCAGGGGCGGTTCATAAAACCGAGGCGGGGCTTGTGGCATTGAACATCGATGGGCCGGAGATGCTTCATCGGGAATTCGAAGAAATGGCGTCAAGGGTCGGTAAGGCCGGCGAGGTGCTTCTTCAACCTCAATTGCCGGCCGGGTTGGAGTTGATTGTCGGCCTGATTCGGGATCCTCAATTCGGGCCGTGCGTTATGTGCGGTCTGGGAGGCATACTGGCCGAGGTCCTGAACGACCGTGCATTCGCCGTTGCGCCCCTTGATCGCGCAGATGCCCTGGCCCTCATTGGCCGGCTAAAGGCCCAGCAACTCCTTGACGGGTTTCGCGGGGCAGCCGCCCTGGATCGGAACGCCCTGGCCGAGGTTCTCTTGCGGCTGGGCGCTCTGGGCGTCGCTTGCCCCGTCGTCCGCGAGGTGGACATCAACCCCCTCATTGTTGTGGAGGGGCGTCCCATAGCCGTGGATGCCTCGGTGATGCTTTGAACGGTTTCTGACGCTGTTTCGCTTCTCATCCTTTTAAACCCAATCCATTGGCAAAGCGATGAAAGTGGAGCATTGGCTGGAATAGGTTAAAGATAAAGACGGTGTTGGGGTACAGCCGGGCAGGGTCTGATGGCGCCTGCTGATTGGCCCCGCTGTGCTGAATGCCCCTAAAAGGATACCATTCATGAAGAAAAAATCACCCGTATTCGAAGAAAATTATCAATATTATCTGAAAAGGATCGGTGCCCTCGATCTTCCGCTATGTGCGGATATTCTGGGGGCCGAGGTTGATGCGGGCGGCTTGATGGTTTCTTTTTTCGGCCGGCCTCACCGGATATCGGGTGACGGCGTCATCGGGCCCGACGGCCTTCGCCCCTCCTACAGCACTTGCATCATATTGTTCAAATATATCCTGATGTGCCCGGATGCAGTTCAAGCGCGGGGACCATGGAATTCGTTCAGAGATTTCAAGGATGCCGGTCCGTTGGTCGGCTATTTCACAAAAGAGGTCGAGACGCAGATTGCCAGAGGTTTTGAGGGGGATGTGAACCGCCTTGCCGTCGCTGCGGAAAAATGGGGAGGAAGATTGCCCGAAACCGTATTTTCCTGTGATCTGTCGGTTCAGTTCGACCCGCTGCCCCGACTGTCGATGCTGATGCTCTTCAATGAAAGGGATGAAGAGTTCCCTTCCCATTGCTCCGTGTTGTTCGAACGACAGACGGCGTCCTACCTGGATATGGAGTCCGTTGCGGTTTTGGGGCATGTTCTTTCGGAGGGGCTTTTGGCGCTGAAATAAAGACGGTCTGGCCATAACCCGATTTTTTGAGACATGACGAACGTTGCAGCGTCCAAGAAGCGGCTACAGGCCGGACCCATGGCGAAGAGCGAAAATGGCAGAAGATCTCTTGTTTTCTCCGTTTCAGTTGAAGCGTTTTAGCGTGAAAAACCGATTGGGCGTTGCGCCCATGACCCGGATGTCATCCGTGAAGGACAGCATTCCCCGTCGCGATGTGCTTGACTTCCTGGTCACACGGGCCCAGAATGGGGCCGGGATCGTCTATACCGAAGCCATCGTAACCGATTACGAGAGTGCCCAGGGATATCCCGGCCAAGCCCGCCTCACGACCCAGCGACAAATCGACGTCTGGTCCCGGATTGTTGAGAACATCCGCCGTTACGGCGCTCTTTCGATCATGCAGATGTTCCATTGCGGCAGGGTGGCTTGGCCGGCGATTAACCCGGCCGGTCGGGTTATCGCTCCCAGCCCGCTCTCCCCCCGCCAGGACAATCCCTTGACGGGACAGCCCTATCCCACACCGGATGTCATGAGTCGCTTCGACATCGAGCATGTCCTCAACGGATTTGTGGAAACCGCCAGAGGGGCGGTAGCTGCCGGATTTGACGGCATTGAAATTCATGGCGCTCATGGTTACCTCATCAGCCAATTTCTCTCCGCTTACACCAACCAGCGGAGCGATGGCTATGGGGGCTCAATGGAAAATCGGTACCGCTTCGCCCACGAGGTGATCCAGGCGGTCAGACAGGCTGTGCCTTCGGACCGTCTTCTTCTTTTCCGCATTTCTAACTGGGGCGTGGTGGACAGTCAGGTTTCGCTCTTTTCGGATCAGGCGACGTATCAGGATATTGTTCGGCGCCTTTCCCAGGAACCCATCGATGCCGTTTCGATTTCCACCTATGGATACCACGACGAGGCTTTCGGATCAGGCAAAACCATGGCCTGTTTAACTCGGGAGGTTACGGCTCTGCCGATCTTTATTTGCGGGAAGATCTACGACCGACGCAGTGCGGAGGAGGCCTTGAAGGATGCCGACATCGTCCTTTCCGGGAAAACCGCCCTGCTCAATCCCGATTGGGTGGATGACCTGCGAACCGGAAAGACGCTTCCTCTGCACACCGCCGAGGCGGCCAACATCGCCTACACCACCAAACCGCTGCTGTAATCGATCCGCCAACCGATCGAACCCATTGCTTCGAATGCCGCCGGGGGGGCTCAGCGCTCATCGATCTTCCTGCCCCCAGTGTGAAAAGCATGAGGCAGAAGGTCCCTCAGATAGATGATGGCCCGATTAAACGTGTCATCGTCCATGTGCATGAAGGAAATCCGGAAAAAATTTCTGAAAACCGGTGAAAAGGAAAATTCCTCACCCGGTGTCCACGGAACCCGGGTCAGGCTGACCGGCCGATCCGATTTAACCCAGAGGTTGTAGCCCGGGACATCTTGAGGTATCGACAGGAAAGGGTGTTCAGCGATCACCCCTGTCAGGCGGCGCTTTCGGTCCTGCACCCGCAACCGGGTTTCGGCGATATAGGCTGCATAGCCCCCCCCCCGGATGAACCGTGTGGCGAACTTCTGAAGCAGGCCCGTCGAGGCGATGTCCGACATGAACTTGGCGTAGATAAATTTGTCGAAGAGCGATTCGGGAACGATCATGGCACCAAGGCGGATGCCCGAGACGGTGGTTTGGGACAGCGATTTGATGTAGAGCGTCTTTTCGGGGAGGATGTCAACGAACCTCGGGGCGGGATGAGGCATAAATTCCGAAAGATAATCATCTTCGATGAGATAGAATGGAAATCGTTCGGCTCGTTCGGCCAGCGCCTTTTTTTTTTCGAGGCTGTAAGAGATGCCGGTGGGGTTGTGAACCGCGGGCATGGCATAAAACAGCTTGATGGCGGGGGTGAGTTTCCGATCGAAATCCTCCAAGTTCGGACCGTCAGCCTCAAGAGGGACGAAATTTCGGGCCTTGAACAGGGATATGGCTCCGGGATAAGTGGGGTCTTCGAACAGGATCGCATCTGAGATATGAGTTGAAAATACCTTGGCCGTGAGGTCCAACCCTTGCTGGGCGCCGGAAACGATCAACATACGCTGGGTAGGGAGTCGATAAAAGGTGCCCAAGGCGTCGATTAATTCCCGGTCCCCTTCAACCGGAGGGGGAGAGAAGGCTTGAGTCCGCTCCTGGTCGAAGAGATCCGAAAAAATGGCTTTCGCCGTCTCCAAAGGGAAGAAGGATTCGGAGATATAGGACGTCCTGAAATCGAAAACCTCACCGCTGCTGGCGATTTTTTCCGGATAACGAACGAATGAGCCGCTGCCTACGACATTTTCAATCATTCCGCTACGTCTGAGCGCATCGAAGGCCTTTTGAACCGTGAGTTTGTTGCATCCGAATTCCTCGGCGACTTGACGGATGGACGGAATCCGCTCTCCCGGCCTGTAACGGCCCTCCCGAATACGCCGCGTCAGTTCTTTCGCAATATCTCTGTATAGGGCCATGTTCTCCTGTTTTCTGCTTGACAATATTAGTACAATATAGCAAATGTACTAGATAAAAAATCAAATGAACGATAACAGTTTACGGAGATGATATCCCCCGATAACAGCCGAGCGGTTCGGCTGGTCCGGAGGCCAAAAGTGCGGTGCCGCCGGATGCTGCTATCGGAAAAGTTCAGCGAACCCAACACGTGGAAAGGAATAATGGTGAGTCGAGAGAAAGTCAACAAAGGCTTTGCCGAGATGTTCAAAAATGGGGTGATCATGGATGTTACGACGCCGGAGCAGGCGAGAATCGCAGAGGATGCCGGAGCCTGTGCCGTCATGGCGTTGGAGCGGGTGCCCGCTGACATCCGCACTCAGGGGCAAGTGGCGCGCATGAGCGATCCGGCCATGATCGAATCCATCATGGCGGCGGTTTCCATCCCGGTCATGGCCAAGGTCCGTATCGGCCACTTCATGGAATCCCGCATTCTGGAGGCCCTGGGGGTCGATTTTATTGATGAGAGCGAGGTGCTGACCCCGGCCGACGAGAGCTGTCATGTGGACAAGCGGACATTTGCCGTCCCATTTGTCTGCGGCGCCAGGAACATGGGTGAAGGGCTTCGGCGCATTCATGAGGGAGCGGCCATGCTGCGCACCAAAGGGGAGGCCGGTACCGGGAATGTGGTGGAGGCTGTCCGACATATCCGCACCATCGCCGATGAGATTGATGCACTGAAGGGCATGGATGACCCGGCCCTCGAGAATGCGGCCGGCCGCTGCCGGGTGCCCATCTCTCTGGTACGGCAGACGATGGAACGTGGTCGATTTCCGGTGGTCAACTTCGCCGCAGGCGGCATTGCCACCCCTGCGGATGCCGCCCTGATGATGGCCCTGGGGGTGGACGGCATTTTTGTTGGATCAGGAATCTTCAAATCAGAGAATCCTTCAAAGACAGCGTCCGCCATCGTTCGAGCGGTTATTCATTGGCAAGATCCCGGCAAACTCGCGGACATCTCCAAGAACCTGGGAGCGGCCATGGTGGGACTTGAGATGAACCGTCTCGAAATCCGCATGGCCGGCCGGGGGGTGTGATTCTTGGCGGTGGGGCTGCTGGGCCTCCAGGGGGCTTTTCTCGATCACATCCATCATCTGAACGCCTTGGGTGTCGGGTTTCATATTATCCGGGAAGCGGGAGAGCTTACGGAAGTTGATCGACTCATCATTCCGGGAGGAGAGAGCACCGTCATGGGGAAATTTCTGGATGAATTCCGGATGATCGCCCCCATGAGGGAGCGCATTCTGGGAGGGATGCCGGTCTGGGGCATCTGTGCCGGAGCTGTCCTACTAGCTGAAACGGTGGACGGCGGTCCCGGTCGGCTGGGTGTCCTTCCCATGTCGGTGGTGCGGAATGCCTATGGTCGCCAATTGGCCAGCACGGTGAGTGACATTGACATCTCGGTTCTGGATGCCTTCGATGGCATGAGCCCCTTTCCGGGGATCTTCATTCGGTCACCGCGGATTACGGCGTTGGGACCCAAGGTGGCAGTTCACGCCCGGTTCATGGGAGATCCGGTCTTCGTGCAACAGGGTCGTGTTATGGCAACGACGTTTCATCCGGAGTTGACGGCGACGGTGGTGTTTCACCGGTATTTTCTGAGTCTATAGTGATGAGGCGCCAAAAGACGAAGACCGGAAAACGAACGCGCATCCCTTTCAAAGGGATGCGCGTTGGTGAATCAGACTGTGGCGAGGCGGCATCTGAGGCTACGGGTGGTACTTCCTCACAATGATGGTGGCGTTGGTGCCCCCGAAGCCGAAGGAGTTGCTCATCACGATGTCGACAGGGGTCTTGCGGGCGACATTGGGCACGTAATCGAGGTCACACTCCTCGTCCCCGCTTTCGAAATTGATGGTTGGGGGGATGATGTCGTGGTACGCGGCCAACGTGGAAAAGACGGTTTCAATGCCGCCGGCGGCTCCTAAAAGATGGCCGGTCATGGATTTTGTCGAACTGACGGGCACTGACTTGGCATGCTCCTTGAAGACCGTTTTGATGGCCCGGGTTTCATACAGGTCGTTCAGCGGTGTAGAAGTGCCGTGGGCATTGATATAGTCGACCTGGTCGCAGGAGATGCCGGCATCGGCGATGGCGGCTTCCATGCATCGAACGGCGCCTTCGGCATCGGGCGGAGGAGAGGTCATGTGGTAGCCGTCGCCGCTCATGCCGTATCCGATGATCTCGCCGTAAATTCTGGCGCCTCTTTCCAGGGCGTGTTCGAGGGCTTCGATAACGAGGATTCCGGCGCCTTCACCGACCACAAACCCATCTCGGTCCTTGTCAAAAGGGCGGGATGCCCGCTGTGGATCGTCGTTCCGCGTTGACAGGGCCTTCATGGCTCCAAAACCGGCGACGCAGGTCGGTGTGATTACGGACTCCATGCCGCCGGTGATCGCCGCATCTGAAAATCCCCGCTGAATATTCTTGTAGGCCTCTCCCACGGCATGGGTACCAGCGGCGCAGGCCGTGGCAATGGAAAGATTGGGTCCCTTGGCGCCGAACTGTATGGAAATCATTCCGGCGGCCATGTTTCCGATCATCATGGGGATGAAAAAGGGGCTGACCCGCTTGGGACCCCGCGTGTTGATAATCATGGTGTGCTCTTCCAGGGTCGCCAAGCCGCCCAGACCGCAGCCGGTGATCACCCCGATCCGGGGGCCGTTTTGCGCATCGATGGGCAGTCCGGAATCCTCCACCGCCATACGAGATGCGGCGAGGGCGTAAGAAATGAAGAGCTGGTTGCGTTTAGCGTCTTTTTTGGGAACAAAGTCCTCGGGATTAAAGTCCTTAACCTCAGCGGCGATTTTGGTGGTATAGTCGGATGCATCGAACCGCGTGATTTCACCGATGCCCGATTTCCCGGCGCAGAGCGCCGCCCACGATGCTTCCACACCGATGCCTATCGGTGTCACCAACCCCAATCCTGTAATAACGACCCGCCTGTTCAAAAGGCCCTCCCTTTTCAAAAACAACAGCAGAGGTTCAGGCTTCAAACACCGATATCTTTTATCTTTCCGGTATCTTTCCGGCGCTTGAAACCCGAACGGTTCAACCGTTTGTGGGTAATACTAAAATGTGATCAGGAATTCTTGGCAATATAGTCAAAGGCATCCTGAACCTTCACCATCTTTTCGGAATCATCGTCCGAGATTTCGATGTCAAACTCTTCCTCCATGGACATGATCAGTTCCACCAGGTCCAGGGAGTCGGCACCGAGATCGTCTACAAAAGCTGCTTCAGGAACCACTTCGGCGATGTCCACGCTCAGTTTTTCTGCAATGATCTTTTTTACTTTCTCTTGAATTTTGTCAATATCGCTCATAACCTCACTCCTGTTATCGTTTGCTTACATATACATTCCGCCGTTCACGTGGAGCACATGTCCCGTGATATAGGCTGCTTCCTTGGATGCCAGAAACCGGACGGCCGCCGCAATTTCACGGGCTGTGCCGGGCCGGCCGATGGGGATCTGGGCTACCATGGTTTCTCGTTGGGCGTCCGACATGGCGGCGGTCATATCGGTTTCGATATAGCCCGGAGCCACCGCGTTCACGGTGATGCCTCGGGATGCCAGTTCCTTGGCCAGAGCTTTCGTGAGACCGATGAGCCCCGCCTTAGCGGCAACGTAGTTGGCCTGGCCCGGATTTCCCGATGCTCCGACGACGGAGGAGATGTTGATGATTCTCCCGCTTCGTTGTTTAAGCATAGCTTTGGCCGCGATTTTGGATGCGTGGAACGCTCCTTTGAGGTTGACGTCCATGACGGCATCCCAGTCGGCTGTTTTCATACGGACGATCAGGCCGTCACGGGTAATGCCCGCATTATTGACTAGAACATCGATTCGGCCGCTCTCCTTGATTACATCGTCCAGAAACGCCTTGACATCGCTCTCGGATGAGACATCCACCCGGAAGGACTTGCCTGCGCCGCCGGTTTTGGTGATGCGCCGTTCCGTTTCTTCGGCGCCGGCCATATCCGCGGCGTAGTTAAAATAGACCCGCGTTCCGGGCCCGGCAAACGCCTCGCACACGGCCCGGCCGATGCCCTTCGAACCGCCGGTGACGACGACGGTCGTATCTTGCTGTTCCGACATGGTTACCTCGCAAACAGGGTATCCGCGACCCGGTCCATATCTCCGATAATGTTGTGGTAGCTCCGGGTCAACTCGTTCAGGCCCGTGGCGGCGGTGAACGCCTCGATCGCTTCCGGTGAAAAGACATCGGTACCGTTCAGGATCCTTAGGCTGTTCTGGGTGATCAGTTCGGACACCTCGGCCGCGAAAACTCGAGACATGGCCTTGAAGTGTTCCGTCCGGGAATCGCCGGCCTTGGTGAGTCTAACCGTTTTTCGCGCCATGGCGGCACCGACCTCCACATGCGTCATCATGTCCGCTAGGGCGAACATGACCGTCTGCTGCTTGGTCAGGCGGTTTTCATGAACACGGTCGATCAATGCATTCAGGACTTGGGCGGATATGCCGTAAAAACGGCATCCGGCATCCCCCACCGTCTCATCCATCGCCGCCATTTCCGATGCAATGGACTGATAGAAGGCTCCTTTGGTCTTTCGGGTCGTCTTCCACCGGAAGGTGCTGATGATGCTCTGCTGGATCTCGCTGGTGCCTTCGTAGATGCTGGTGATCCGGACATCCCGCTTGATCTTTTCCACTTCGTACTCAGCGATGTAGCCATATCCGCCCAGGGCCTGCATACAGTTGTCCGCCGCCCGGTTGGCCGCTTCCGTAGTGAATAGTTTCCCGATGGACCCTTCTACCTGGAGATCGCTCTCACCCGAGTCGATCCGATAGGCCGTCTCCTCGATATAGGCGCCTGCCGCCTCGAGACGCACGGCGTTGGGAACGATCAGTTTGTGCGTGTAACCTTGCTTTTCAGCGAGGGGCGAACCAAACTGAATCCGCTCCTTGGCATAGGGAATGGCGATGTCCAAGGCTGCCTGGGCCGCGCCCATGGCCATGGAGGCTACCATGAGACGTGTGTAGCCGAAAACCATATTGGCCTGTTTCATTCCCTGGCCGGGAAGGCCGCCGATGAGGTTCTCCACGGGCACGAAAACGTCCGTGAAAGAAAGTGGAGAGGTGTTGGAAGCGCGGATGCCATGCTTTTCCTCTCCTTTGCCCGGGATGTATCCCGGAGTTCCCTTTTCGACGACAAAAAAGCTCGGCCCTTGTGGTGTATTAGCCAGGACGGTGATAAAATCTGCGTAGCCACCGGTAGAAATAAACTGTTTATTGCCGTTTATGCGATATCCCGTGATTTCCCCGTTTTTCCCCATCACCGGTTCGGCCTTGGTTTTGAGGGCGGCGAGATTGCTGCCGGCGTTGGGTTCGGTCACGGCGTAAGCCACCAGCGTGTTACCCGCGGCAATGGCGCCCAGCCATTTTTCCTTCTGCTCGGGGGTGGCTCCCACCAGGATCGGATCCGCACCCAGCTGAATGGCGAAGAACCCCGTGCCAACACCCAGGCATATTTTGCACATTTCGCTGATGACCGCATGGCAGTCCCGAGCGCCACCGCCCATGCCACCGTATTCCTCGGGAATAAACAGAAGCTGTAGGCCGATATCCGGGCCGAGCATCTCCCGGATTACCGCCTCGGGGAAGATCTCCTTTTTATCAAACTCAAGTATTTTTTCCTTGGTCAGAAGCCGTTTCCTGAGCTGCTGAACGGTTTCCACAACCATCTGGCGAGACTCTTCATCCAAACCGATCAGGCCGCCGGCTTCCGGGGTGTTCTCTAAAGACATGGATCAATTATCCCCTTCTTTTTAATCCGCTTCTTTATTCAGTACGTTTCGGCCTTTGTATTCGCCGCATTCGAGACAGGCGTGGTGCGGAAGTTTGGCCTCCCCGCATTCGGGGCATTTCGTGAGTTCAGGACCGCTGATGTTGTCGTGTGTTCTTCGCTTATCCCGTTTTGACTTGGATGTTTTTCGCTTGGGTACAGCCATTAGTAATCTCCTAACATGCTTTAATTATTTTGTTATTCTGTTTTACCAACGTCTAACCAGAATCCTGCCTCTAGTAATTGAAATCGATGGGATTGTCAAGAATTTTCATGATATTTTTTGGTGCGCTCTTGTGCTGAGGTCGGCGATATGCTATGGAACCGATCCTGGTCAACCTGTCCCGGAAATGCGTTGCAGCTTGATCTGATAATTCATCCATATCCGTGAGGGATTTCCGGAGGGGGGCCTGAAGCGGCGATTCTGAGGGGATCTTTTTTGTCGACAACGGAATATCGGATCGACCCGGCACTCAGGGACATAACCCGGTCGCACCGCGAAATCTTTAATATTACTAATAGCTAATACTAATCGAGATTTATTGAGTCATTCAAGTCTTCCTTCCTATTGGTGGACAAGCGAAAGGTGAACGATGAACAAAGAGGTTGTTACGCGATTTCCCCCAAGCCCCACAGGATATCTCCATGTGGGGGGTGCGCGAACAGCGCTTTTCAACTGGCTCTATGCACGTCGAACCGGAGGTCGCTTTATCCTCAGGATCGAAGATACAGACCTTCAGCGGTCGACCCAGGCATCGGTGGATGCCATTTTCGAGGCGCTGAAATGGCTTCAAATCGACTGGGACGAAGGGCCCTATTTCCAGTCGGAGCGGTTTGACATATATAAGGAATATGTGACGAAGCTTCTTGCCTCCGGGCATGCCTACTACTGCGATTGTCCGCCGGAGAAGGTCGAAGAGATGCGCAAGAGAGGACTGGCGGCCGGCGGAAAAGCCAAATACGACGGTACCTGCCGGGAAAAAGGGCTGACCGGCGGCGGCAAGAGCGTGGTTCGATTCAAGACGCCTTTGACCGGCAAGACGATCATCGAAGACCAGGTAAAAGGGAATATCGTTTTTCAGAATGCGGATCTGGACGATTTTATCATCGCTCGGGGCGATGGTACGCCCACCTATAATTTTGTCGTGGTCGTCGATGATATCACCATGGGCATCAATACCATCATTCGGGGAGATGACCATGTCAGCAACACACCCAAGCAGATTCTCCTTTACAAAGCCCTGGGTGCTGAACTGCCGGTATTCGCCCATGTGCCGATGGTGTTGGGAAAGGATAAGGCCCGGCTGAGCAAGCGACACGGTGCCATGTCGGTGACCGAATATCGCAATATGGGATTTTTGCCGGATGCGCTCATCAACTACCTTGTACGCCTGGGTTGGTCATTCGGGGATCAGGAATTTTTTACCCGGAAAGAACTGTTCGAGAAGTTCAATCTGGAAAACATCGGTAAATCCGCCGGTGTGTTTGATCCGGAAAAGTTGACAGCCCTCAACGCGGACCACATCAAAGCCGCGCCGCCTGAGGAACTGGCACTCCATCTGCGGCCTTTCATGGTGGAAAGAGGGATCCCGGCCGATGACACGGGATATCTCGCCAATGTTATCCGCTCCCTGAACGCACGATGCAAAACATTGGTGGAGATGGCCGACGCGGCCATGTTCTATTATCGGGACACCATCGTCTGGGACGAAGCGGCGGCAAAGAAATTCTTCAATGCGGAGGCCATTGCCCCCCTGCAACAACTGATCCGGGAGTTGAAAGCGATTGACGACTTTTCTGAAAAAGCGTTGGAGGGCGCGTTTTTGAAGGTCATGGAAAACACAGGCCTCAAATTGGGGAAGATTGCCCAACCGGTGCGTCTCGCCCTGACGGGTAGAACAGCCAGTCCCGGCATCTTCGAGGTGATTGAGATTCTGGGGAAATCTGTCGTGATCCAGCGGCTCGAGGCCGCAGTCAGGGCGATTGCGGAAAAAAAATGATTTTTTTGCCTTGACTTTTTTCAGATTTTTGTATAAAGAAAGCGGGTCTTTTTGATGAGGGATCGTCTAGTGGCAGGACGACGGGTTCTGGCCCCGTTAACCTAGGTTCGAATCCTAGTCCCTCAGCCAAACAAATTCAAAGGGTTACGGAAATTGCGCCGTAGCCCTTTTTCTTTTTCCGGCTATCTGTACCACCACAGTACCACTATTGCGATTTCATCCAAGCGATAGTCTGCTTATAGGAACCCCGTTTTTCGGCAATACCGACTAACGCCGACCATATATGCAGGGCTTGCTGAAAAAAATCAGCTTACATTATCGGCGAACGGTGTCGGCGCTGCCGCTCCGATCACTCCTCGTTTCGGGAAATCCGTCATACCCCGCATCTCTTACCGATCAATCGACTAAGCTGGCTCATGACCTATGGCGTCGATTGCGTTCGCATAATTTCGGCTTAAATCGGCAAAGATCGTTTGACTTCGCACGAATAGCCTATATATATTTAAGGAAGTTTTTAACTTGGGAAGGGTGCGTCCAGCACTCTCCCGTTTCGCCTCTGGCGGACGTGGCCGCAAACCAAAACGCCCGTGGAGTTTTGAGCATGAACGAGATGGAAGACCGCTGGTTGTCGATAACCGAGATCTGCAAGTACCTCGGGGTCAGCAATGACACCGTGTACAAGTGGATCGACAGGAATGGCATGCCCGCGCACCGCATGGGTCGCCTCTGGAAGTTCAAGAAAAGCCAGGTGGATGCGTGGGTCGAATCCGGCGGCGCGGCGGAGAGTGCGGAGTCGGTCAAGAATCGTGCTGGCCAGGATGAATCGTAATTCAGTGAACAAGCAGGGATGAAGCCCATGAGTACAGAAGCTGATGCCCGCATATTGATCGACAGGCTGCTTGAGCAGGCCGGTTGGTGCATCACCAATAAAGCGCAGGTCTCCACGGAGGAAGCTGCCGCTGACGGGCGTGCCGACTACCTCTTGAAGGATACCCGGAGCCGTTCGCTTGCCGTTCTCGAAGCCAAGCGTTTTGCCGTCGATCCTTACACCGCCAAGGAGCAGGCCAAGGCGTATGCCCTGACGCTGAAAGCACCTTTTGTCATCCTGAGCAATGGTCAGGAACACTATTTCTGGGACTACACCGATGGCGATGCCCGGCCGGTGATGGGTTTCCCTAGCCAGGCAGATCTCGAACGGCGGGCAAATATCAAAATCCACCGCAAGGGAGACATCCGGCAGAGCCTTTCCCTACAACCCCTTCCGCACCGCTTTAGCTTCAAGGGTGAAGAGGTCGAAGCGCGCCCCTATCAACTTGAATGTCTGCAAAAAGCGGATGACGCGCTCATCGCCGGTCGGCGACGCATGCTCTTTGAAATGGCCACCGGCACGGGCAAGACCTTGACCATTGCCATGCTGATGAAACGGTGGCTGCAAACAGCCATCATCTCCCGCGTGCTCTTTCTGGCCGACCGCATCGAATTGGCCAAACAGGCCAAGGAAACCTTTGACGAATACCTGCGCGACTGGCCGACGGTCATCCTCTACGGCGGCAAGCGCAGTTTGGAAGGGCAGATCGTTGTTGGCACACTGGACACCATTGCCACCCAACTTGGCGGCAACGGTTTCGGCCATGGGTATTTCGACCTGGTGGTCACTGACGAATGCCACCGTTCCATCTACAACACCCACCGGGCCACGCTCGGTCACTTCGACGCCATCCACATCGGCCTGACTGCCACGCCGAACCCCGGTGAATTGCACTTTATCAGCGAGCATGAGCGCCGCCTGGTTCGCAACACCTACATCTTTTTCGATTGCTGGGATGCAGCCAAGAAAGAAGGCCGTCCCACCTTTGAGTATGGCATTCAGCGCGGCATCAACGACGGTTATCTGACCAAGTATCGCGTTTACCACGCCGAAAGCGTGCTGACCTTCGAAGGGGCCGAGTGGGAGGACGAAGAGATCAAGCCCGGGGCCTGGGGCCGCGACGTGGAATCCGAAGACCGACTCAAGACCATCCTTCAGGAGTACTACGCCGCTGACGCTGAACGGGCCATGGTCAGGCTGCGCAAGACCATTGTCTTTGCGGTTTCGGAAAAACAGGCGTCGATCCTTGTGCGCCTGTTCAACAAGCTGCTATCCGATGAAGACTGTTTGCGCATCTCGGGGCAGATCAACCGTTCGCCGTCCGAGGTGAGGCAGAGTTTCGCCAAGAAAATCACCTGCTACACCAATAACGGCAACCCCAAGCCGGTCATCGACGAATTCAAGTACGACCCGCTGCCGCTGGTCGCCGTATCCGTGGACATGCTCGACACTGGTTACGACCAGAAGGATATCGAAAACCTGATCATGCTGCGGCCGACCAAGTCGCCCATCAAATACGCTCAGATGCGCGGACGCGGCAGCCGTCTGTGCCCGAAGATCGGCAAGGAAGAATTCATCATTTACGACTTTGTCGGCAACTCGAAGCGGTTCAACGACCCCGGCGAGCGGTACGACAAACCGAAACTGGTTGGTGTCGCCCCCGGTTCACGCCCGGCCGAAACCGGCGAGATTGAAGAAGGCGACGTGCCGCAGCCGGAAACCGGCACCACCTATCCCGAGGGCGGTCATCGCGAGTTTCTCACCATCGCCGAGGGTTCGCTCGACGACGAAATCCGCTCCCGCGAGATCATCCTGGTCGGCCCGGAAGGGCTGGCCATGGACCGTAAGACCTACCGTGAGGAGTGGGAAAAAAAGGTGGTCGAGCTTAAGCGCACCGATCCGGCGGTGGAAAAGATCTTTCGTGGCGAGGAACTGGCCGACGAAGAATGGGAGGCGCTCGCCCGCCGTCTCAATTCGCCCCGGCATTACTTCAACGAAGAGACCCTGCGCCGGGCCTTCGAGCAGCCCACCGGCTCACTCACCGATTTCATCCGTGTGGCCCTGGGGCTTGATCGGTTCCTCACCCGGGACGAGCGCATCGAGAAAGCTTTCAACGCCTGGGTCTCGGAACATTCCAGCAGCATCAACCCGACCCAGGCCCAGATGCTTAGACTGCTCAAGGCGCGGGTCATGACCGGCGAGGAGATCACTATGCGTCTCTTCAGCCAGCCGCCGTTCTCCCTCTGGGGCGGATTGACCCGCATGGAACAGCTTTTCGGCAAGGAACAGCTGCTGGAAATGGTCGACGAACTGAACGCCCTGCTTGCGGCGTAATAAAGATAAGGATTCCTGATGGACAGCGGTCAACTGCAAAACATCCTCAAATCTCTCTGCAAGGTGATGTGGGACAACAACGTCACCAACCCCATCACCTATGTCACCCAGATCTCCTACCTGCTCTTTCTGAAGATGCTGGAGGAGATGGACCACGAACAGCGGGAGGCCCGCAACGGCAACTACCGCACCCTGTTCGGCACGTTTAAGGACGGGGATGAGGAGCTCGATTTCGACCCCCTGCGCTGGAGTGTGCTCTCCTCCAATCCGGACAACGAGGCCATGCTGCGCACCCTGCGCGACACCCTGTCGCTGCTGGCCAAGCACCCGGAGCTCTCCCAGGGGGCGCGGGCCATTTTCCGCAACGCCGCCATCGTTATCCCCAACGGGGCGGCCCTGCGGCGGGCAGTGGACATCATCGCGCCCATCTCCTTCCTCGGCATGGATGCCGACGTCAAGGGCGACCTCTTCGAATACCTGGCCAGCGAGTTGGGCGGACAAAAGAAGGCGGCCCAGTTCCGCACCCCGCGCCACCTGATTCGGGTGCTGACCCAGATGGTCGATCCCAAGATCGGCGGCACCGTCTGCGACCCGGCCTGCGGCTCCGGCGGCTTTCTGATTGCCGCCTACGAGCACATGCTGCTGGCCAACACCAGCCCGGAATTCGTCCACGAAAAGGTGTCGCCCGACGGCGCGGTGCGCAAGATCGGCATCGGCGACAAGCTCAGCCGCGCCCAGTGGGATTTTTTGCAGACCGGGGCTTTTTACGGCTTCGACGGCGATCAGGACATCCTGCGCATGGCTGCCATGAACGCCATGCTCCACGGCTTCGACCGCTGCCCAATGGTCCAGCGCGACTCCATCTGCGGCGGCGAGGACAAGTGGGACGAAATCCAGTTCGACTACATCCTCGAAAATCCGCCCTTCTCCGGATCGCGGGGCGACGCCAAGCGCTCGCTGCGCATCGAAAAGGGCGACAAGTACGTCCTCTTTCTGGCCCATGCCCTGCGCAGCCTGCGGCCCGGCGGCACCGCCGGGATCATCTTCCCCAACGGCATTCTTTTTGGCGACACCGGAAGCCACGTCACCGTCAAGGAGCGGCTACTGCACGAGTTCGACCTGCAGGCGGTGGTGATTCTGCCCAAGGGGATGTTCGAGCCCTACACGCCCAACCCCACCTGCTTCTTCATCTTCCGGAACACCGGCAGGCCGACGGAAAATGTCTGGTTCTTCAAGGTCGACGGTGACGGTTCGTCCCTTTCCAAGGCCCGCAAGTTCGGCAGCCAGTACCGCAACGACTTCCCCGATCTCTCGGCCATGTGGCCGGAGCGCAAAACCGAGGGGGGCCGCGCCTGGCTGGTCCCGGCGCAACGGATCATCGACAACGGCTACAACATGACCCTTTCCGGTCTTGGCCTCATCGAGGCGGAGACGGTCGAGCATGCCGAGCCGGAGGAGATTCTGGCCTCGATCGCCGCCAAGGAGGAGCGGATACTGGGGCTGATCAGCGAGATGCAGGAGTTGCTGGCCGGAGGAAATGGGGAATGAGGGAGTTGACTCATAAACGTCTCGGCGATCCTGATTACTTCAAAGTAATCATGGGGCAATCACCACCTTCATCTGCTTACAACGATGAAGGTCAAGGTTTGCCCTTTTATCAAGGGAAAGCCGATTTCGGGCTCATTTACCCATCCCCCCGCAAATACTGCACTGAACCGAGTCGTATCGCCGAGAAAGATGACATCCTGATATCGGTTCGCGCTCCTGTTGGCCCGACCAATATGGCCAACGAAAAATGTTCTATCGGACGAGGTTTAGCCGCAATTCGTTGCAAGAATGGCGTCTTGCCAAAATTTCTTTTGTATGCCCTTCGGGCAATCGAAGGAGAAATTGCGAATTCAGTCCGCGATCAAGGCGGTGGTTTCACCTCGATCAAGCGAGATCAGCTCAAAGCGTTTAAGATTCCAACTCCTGACATCAGCGAACAACACCGTATCGTGACGCGGATCGAGGACCTAACCCGCCGCGCCGAAGAGGCCCGAAAACTGATGGCGGAAGCGGAAAACCAAATCATTCAATTCCAATCCGCCCTGCTCGCCAAGGCCTTCCGAGGGGAACTATGAGCAAAGAATTCGAAGCCGATGTGCCGGATTCAATCCGCCCCTATTTGAACGAAATCGCGGAACGCTTATGGGCCGAGCGGGCCGCTGTGATGGTCGGCGCGGGCTTCAGTAAGAACGCGGGGAATGGGTTTCCCGATTGGAACCAGCTAGGCGACCTTTTTTATCAAAAGGCGTATGGGGTTAAGCCTGATACAGCCAAACAAAAGTATCTGAATGTCCTGCGGCTGGCTGAAGAGGTGCAAGCGGCCATCGGTCGGCCTGCGTTGGAGAATTTGCTGCGCTCCAACATCCCGGACCTGAATATCGAACCATCCGGCCTCCATGTCGAGTTGCTTGAACTGCCGTGGGTGGATGTGCTCACCACCAATTACGATACCTTGCTTGAACGGGCCAGCGCCAAGGTTGTAACCCGGCGATATGAGCCGGTGGTCAACAAAGAGGATATCCCTTACGCCATCAAACCCAGAATTGTGAAGCTCCACGGCAGTTTCCCTTCGGAGCGGCCCTTTATCATCACCGAAGAGGATTACCGGCGCTATCCGCATGACTATGCCCCTTTCGTCAATACCGTTCAGCAGGCGCTTCTTGAGAATACCTTCTGCCTGATCGGATTTTCCGGGGACGACCCCAATTTCCTTCAGTGGATTGGCTGGATTCGCGACAATCTCGGCAAGGAAAAGACGCAGAAAATCTATCTGGTCGGGGTATTCGACCTTTCGTCCGCCAGGCTGCAACTCCTGGCGCAGCGCGGGATTATTGTCGTTGACCTTTCGTGTTGCCACGGGATCGAGAAACACGACCACAAAAAGGCGTTGAATCGGTTTTTCAAGTACATATGGTCGAAAAAACCGAATGACCTCGATTGGCCTTATAATTCAGAAACAATGCATCCCGAACGCGGCGCGGATCGCATTGAAGAGGTTCAAAAGATCACGGACGAATGGCGGCGGCAACGGCAGGCCTATCCAGGCTGGCTTATCCTGCCGCATGGCAACCGTGAGAACTTGTGGGTATTTACGGACGCCTGGGTTAACTACCAGCCAGACACGGAAAAAGCACCCCCTGGATTGGATATTCAATACGCTTTCGAGCTGATCTGGCGGCTTGAAAGATGTTTACTGCCGGTTTTCAACAACATCGCAGAGTTCTGCGAAAAACTCCTCGAAAAGTACTGGCCATTTCAAAACGGAAATCCGTCCACGAACTGCCAGATCCACCCTGGGAAAGATAACTTTCAAGATCTGAAATGGGAAGACCTCCGGCAGGCATGGCTGGCCATCGAGGTGGCGATGCTGCGCTTCTATCGCGAGGAGGGGTATCTCGATAAATGGAAGGAAACAGAAAGTCGGCTCAACACCCTTTCCGACCATCTTTCGGCGGAACAAAGGGAGTTTCTGAATTACGAAGGCTTTCTCTTCAGCCTTTTTACCCTGGATCTGCCCAATGCCAAGCAGCGGCTTGAAAACTGGCGGCCCAACGAAGCGCAGCCCTATTGGATGGCCAAGCGTGCTGCCGGTCTCGCAGAAATTGGTTTGCTCGGTGAAGCGGAAACAATTGCCAGAGATGCACTTGAAAACGTCAGGAAAAAACTGAATCAGAAGGTTGGTACGGCAGATCTCACCCTGGTTTCCCTGGAGAGCAATGCGATGCTATTGGGGAAATACATCCAAGATGCCGCCGCTCTTGAAAAGGGTGAATGGAGAACCGGAACACCGCAAGACATAAGGACGCAATTCAACGATCGATGGAATGAATTGAAGGGGTTCAAATGTGACCCATGGAACGAAATAAAGCTATTGGAGTTGACTCTGAAAAATCCGCCGGTTGAAAGGAAAATCGTTACACAGAAACGAGAATTTGATATCGGCCGGGTCACTCAAATTCGTCACTTCAGCAGTACCGACCAGGAAGGACTTAGCGCCTATGCCTTCCTTCGATTCTGCGAGGATGTCGGCTTGCCATATCGTGTCGGCAGTTACACGATGGCGACAAAAACCGCGTTGGCAAGTCTGCAACGTATTTCTCGATATTCTTCATTTTGGGCGATCGCCACACTTGCCAGGCTGGGGGATGCGAAAGCTGTTGATAGCCTGTTCAGCCGCGAGTCCGTTTACAGATTCACTGCCAATGAGGCCGATCAACTCATTCACGGCTACCTGGATGCGCTCAATAAATGCCGGGATGACATCCACGCTGGCGACGCTTTTCGAAATGACAGTTACGGTGTGCGTCTCGCCCAGTTGCTGCCTGAAGTTATATCCAGACTTTGCTGCAAATGTTCAGGCGAAACGAAGCACCGCGTCCTTGAGTTTGTTACTGGAATCTATGCTTCACCCGACAAAACGAATTACCGGAATGTGAAGAACCTGACCAATCGGCTCATAAGCTCTATGTCTGAAGTGGAGCAATACAGTCTGGTTCCAGACTTGCTGAAAATTCCTTTCCCAGAAGATTTGAATCTACTCGTCAAAGATGAGTTCCTGAATCCCTTCATGCTGCTCGAACTCAATCAGAAGCCTGAGTGTGCCCCAGCCCTGGAAATTCAACCCGCATTGGTAGACCATTTGTCCCAGCAAGCAGCGTTGGATAACTCAGATCGTCGACGTTGGGCGATAACATCTCTGGCAACACTGCACAAGTTGCAGCTGCTCGACGACAGCCAAAGCAAGGACCTATCAGAGGCTCTCTGGTGTAGAACTGACGAATATGGCCTACCGCGCGATACAGATTTCAATAAATTTGCCTTTCTGAGTCTTCCTCACCCCGAGGGCGTTGATCCTTCACAGCTTTTAAAAAAGTACATCAAGGTAAATTTTTCAAGAATAAAGGGCGATGACTCCTTACTGCATGAAATATTTGGGTCAAACAGCCACAACGAAAATTTCTGGGAGCAAGAAGATGTCGACGAGATCCTGCAACTCCTGCTCGAATGGTGGGATACTGACAAGAATAAACTGCGTAAAAAAGAAAGTGTATCTGCTGGTTTTACATCATTATCAGAGAGAGTTGAGGCAAAATTTGCCCGCATGATCGAACTTCTCTCTGAGATCGTAGGCCCCAAACTCAGCGCAGATTCACCTGACGAAATTAAAACATCCCTCAGTCGACTTCTCAAGGAGGCGCGGGAGTATGGATTGCCGGGCCTTGCAGCTGAAGCGGCGTGTCTTCACATATACCCCGACCAGAAGGCTGACGTTTATAGCCGAATCAATGAATCATTGATTTCGAACCAGGATAACATCGAAAGAGATGGGCTCAGGGCAATCGCCAAAATTATTCTCGAAGGCAACGATGCTGAGGGTAGTTCCGTGGAACCTAATACGACATCAATGCTCGGCCAATACCTCACGTGGTGCCCAACACACTCCATAAGCTCGGCGCTGTGGATCATCGTTCGTATTCTGAAAAAATCGCCAAACAGCTTCTCCCACAGCCTGGAGGCAGCCACCCAAAGACGACTTGATAGACTGCTTATCGAAACGGCATACGATAGCGACAATCCAGATCTGAATTTTGACGAGAAACTGGAAGTCCGGCGCATCTCATCAATTCTGGCAGCAGCGCTCTGGTCATATTACAGCTCGCGGAGTTTATCCGTTCCAGAGATCGTTGAAAAATGGCGTGTGGCATGTCTGTCTCCCGACGAGTTTTCCGAAATTAGAAACGCATGGGGAGCTTGCGAGAGAGTATGACGCAGAAGGTCATCCAAATTCCAACCCTGAACGATGGCCCGCACGATTTCGCGCGGTTGTTCGGGATCTGGAACGATGTAAATGACTACTTCGAGGATATTCGCTTCGACTTTTCCCGTTGCGGCTTCCTGCGGCCGAACGCTGTCGCCTTTCTTGGCGGCCTGGCACGATTGGTCGAGTCACGAATGGGATCGGTCGCTTTCGACTGGAGCACCCTGCGCCATGGCGCGGTTATGACAAATCTTTGCCAGAACGGTTTTGCCGGAACCTTTGCCTACCCGTCCTCGGGATGGGATGGAAACTCCATACCTTATCGGGAAGATAAAACCCTCGATATGAACGGAATTATGGACTATCTGACCTACAACTGGATCGGCAAAGGTTGGGTGCACGTCAGTGATCGGCTGCGTGACGCCATAGCAGGACGCATGTGGGAGATTTATAGCAATGCCTTTGAACATAGCGGTACTGAGGTCGGTGTCTTTTCCTGTGGTCAGCACTACTGGCGGCAAAACTACCTGATCCTTTCCGCTGTTGATTTTGGGCGAGGAATACCCGCCAACGTGCGCTCCTTTCTTCGTCAGTATGTTGAAGAGGTCTTGGTATCCAAACTATCAGGAGCTGCCTGCTTGAAATGGGCCTTTGAACGCGGCAACAGTACCTGCACAGGTGGCGTTGCCCGAGGTCTTGGCCTCGACCTGCTCAAGGAATTCGTCCGGCTCAATCAGGGCAAATTGGAGATTTACAGTAACGACGGTTATGCCATCGTCGACAAGGACGGCGAGCGATTCGAAAACCGCGACCTCGCTTTTGAGGGCACCGTGGTGCACATTACCCTGCGCTGCGACGAGAACCTCTACCGGTTCCGCGACGAGGCCGAATAGCCGTTGATAATAAGGAGAACAGAATCATGAGACTATCCATCAAAGACCATATCGGCCCGCGCTGCATTATCAAGGAGGACGGGCAAAAGATCTATGACGCTATCCACGGGGCACTGCAAAACGGTGAAACGGTCACCCTTGACTTCGAGGGTGTGAGCCAGTTCGCCTCGCCGTTCTTCAACTTCGCCATCGGCCAGTTGCTGAAGGATATCGCCGAGGCCGACCTGCGCCGTCTGCTGCAGATCGAGCACCTCAACGAGACCGGCAGACTGGTGGTCGAACGGGTCATCGAGAACGCCGCCAAATACCACGGCGACAAGGATTACCGCAAAATCGTCGATGACATTCTGGAACAGCAGGCCAAGGAGTCGGACTGATGGCGATCAACTACACCGTGCAGGCCAAGGTCATCGACATCACCGCTGACACCCCGAGGTCAGAGGATGCATTTCTGGTGGACACCAATGTCTGGTACTGGATGACATACCCCAATGCGACATCGCACATTCCGAACCAGATTTCCAATTACCCCGGTTACTTAAACGATGCATTAGGGGCATCGACAAAGATATTCCACTCAGGCCTGACACTTGCCGAATTGTCCCACATTGTAGAGAAGACGGAACGCGAGATTTATGAACGCAATATTGGCAACAGCATTAAGCCGAAAGAATTCCGTCACAATCTGGCTATCCAACGTGGGCGGGTCGTATCTGAAGTGCAAGCTGCCTGGGCTCAGGTAGCCAGCCTATCAGAGCCGTTAAGTGTCACCATCGATTCACCCACAGCCACGGCCGCTCTGAACCGGCTGCAAATTGAAAAGGTCGACGGCTATGACCTCTTCATCCTCGAATCCATGCGAAGCCATGGCGTGGTCCAGGTCATTACCGATGACGGCGACTTCGCCACCGTTCCCGGCATTCAGGTTTTCACTGCCAATCGCAATGTTATCCAGGCGGCCCGCGCCCAAGGGAGGTTGATCACTCGATGACCTCCGCATTCCAGCCCCAGTTCACTATCACCGGCCGCATGACCTCCGCTTATATGGGCGAAAGAAATTCAAGCTTTTGGCCCATGATGTACCATGCATTTGCGTTTGCAATCTCGGCAGCTACACGGAGACGGTCGAAGGTCTTCTGGTGCATTCCCTTCGGCCGGTGCCATATGGGTTCGATAAGGTCATCACTGGCCCCCAACCGCTTCCGAATCTTGCGCGCCTTCCTCAACAGCCTGTCGGGTCTGTCCTCCTGCTGGCTGCTGTAGGTGAGGTCATGGCAATGACGGCACCAGAAATATTTCCCGGCTCCGTAAAGAACAGCTACCCGTTTTCCACATCGAGGACAGAGAAGCCATGTCCGATAGCCTCCGAAATGGCAAGGAGTCCGGTCGAAACGGACAACCTGCTGGACGTCTTCCCAATCACCACCACGGGACCGAACTCGATAAATCAAAACCATGTGGTCGGCATACATCCGATAGCGGATGGAGCCGGATTCCTCACCACGGCATGACCAGGACAAAGAACTGGCGGTGCCGGGACTGAGGCGTCCCTGCTGTTTCATCCACCTGATATCAATCCGGAGTTGTTCTTCCGCCGTCGCTTTTCGGCCCCATCGAATATAAAATCCCGAACCCGGTCCGCCCATGCATCACCTCGTTTCTGTCGAAATCAAAAGGGAATTCGGCCTATTTCCTGCCCAGAATATTACAGTATCCACCACACATCCCACCGGCGGAAGGCTAAACCAAATGCCAAAGCACACTCGGCAAGGGAGACTTCTCCCTGCGCGCACGCCTTATCCGTCGCATCGCAGCGGCGAACTGTTTCTTCCGGTCGTCTATATCATCGGGCGGGTTCTTGTACAGCTCCCACAGGGCTGCCTGCTCCCGCTTCAGCGCTTTGCTGATCGGTCCCAGCCCCGGCACGCGCGTCAATCGCGGCCTTAAATAGAACATCCTGAAACTCGGCCATGTAGCCAAGTTGCCGTTTGATCTTCTTCCGTATTTTCTGTTTGTCTCCCATTATTAACACCTGTTAACCCACATGCTGTCTTCTGCCATTTCCCGCCACCGGTGCGACATGTGCGCTCTCTGCCGGTCGAGGTCCTCCAGGGCAGGACAAGCAGGACCCTCGCCCAGGCCCAGGACCATCGGACAACCGTCAAGGTGCGATACCGGCCCCCAATTCGATTTGTAGAAGCACGACCCGCCCCGGTCATGAAAACACGGCAACCCGCCCCGGCAAGGAAGGGGGCTCAAGCCTTCGCTTGCTGTGATGTCTCCCCCTCGGTCATCTGGAACCGCTTCCGTCACTTCCTGTAGCGGCTCAGGTTGAACATTCTCGTGAAGCCCCGCCTTAATCCATACGCGGATATCTCCCCCGGCCTGAAAGTACTCTCCGGGGTCTTTCCCTTCCGGCACCGGCCAGTATTCACCCGGCAACCTGTCGGTCGCCTTCCAACCGGCCGCATCATGGTCGAGGCAGAGCAAGATCCTTTTCCCTGCCATGCCCCTCAGCATTTGCGCCGTCGGTTTCCCTGTGGTGCTTCCCAGGCCCAGGACGTTGACCAAATCGCCAGCCTCCTGATACACCAGATAGGCGTCAAGTTCCGATTCGACAACGGCCCAGGATTCCACTCTATCTCTGCCCGGCAAGAGAAGGGGATCATTCCCGCTTCCGGCGATCTCGGCGTACTTGATCCCCCTGCCGTCCGTCCAGGCTTTCGAGCGCTCAAACTCGTCTGGCGGCAATCGGATGCGGAGACGATGAATCAGACCGTCCTCTAGGACGTTGGGGATAACAATCCCGCGCGGTATCCAGACCCGTTTCGGCTTCCCGGTCTTCGGGTTCGTCTCGTCTGGAAGCCCCCAGGCGGCCCGGTCCATGTACGTCGATGCGGAGCTATACCCGAGCATGGATATGGTTTCATCGTTCAACCCTCGCCCTCTCAGGTAGTTCTTCGCCGGTTCGTACCATTGCAGGGATAGGCGGGTTTCTTTAAGCAAGGCCCAGGCCGCTGTCTGCCATTCAAGGGTTAACGTCTCTTCCTGCCTGGCAGGGGAAGAATACCCCTTCGGTTCGGTCCTGAGAGCGGCGCAAGCCTCCCGGTATGACATGCCCTGCCGGTCTCGCAGATATTGAATAGTATCGCCTTTGGCACTGCATTGCCTGCACCAATATCGACCCTTCTCCGGCCATACCCTGAAGCGGTCACGCCCCCCGCAGAAGGGACAGGGCCCTGCCAACTCTCCACCGTTTGTTCCGGCTTCGCGCCGAAGGGCGATTCCGTCTTTTGAGATGATGCTCTGAAGGTCCATTTTTATTCCTGTCTTAGAAAACAAGTCAACAACGTCAACATGTCAACGGAACCAGCATTTTCAGGGCTTCCGAGCGTTGACGTTGTTTTTTGTATGTCAACAACGTCAACTTTTTCCGTTGACATGTTGACGTTGCCTTTTCCATGTCAACATCACCGACCCTTGATATTTAAAGGTTTGTTGACATGTTGACTTGTTGACATCGTTTTAAGAACAGTTCTGCTTTTTGGTCCCATCGTAGAATTGAATATCCGCTCTTTTCGCCTATCCGGTGCTTCCCTGCCGGTATCGTCAACCCCTGGCCCCTAAGAAGGGAACCCATGCCCCTCGCTGATCCAATCCGCTGTTCCTTCGGCAACCCCTGATTGAATCGCTCATGGATGAACCCAACGGCAAGCCTTCCATCGGTGGTTTCCCCTCGAAGGGATTCCAGAACCTCTGCCAAGCGTTTAACCGTCTCGTTTGGTGCATCACATGCGGACCCTTCTCCGCTCTTCAGAATTGCCATAGCCTCAACCATCTGCCCGGCATAAAATTCAGCCGCCCGGATTCCGTTGTTGATATCCTGGCAGGATAAGGTAGGGCTCGGGTCAAGGCCATTGGAAAAACGATGAAGGCAATGAATCGCCCCGGCCAGACGCAACGCATGCCCAGGCATCTTATTTACAAAAGGGTTTAGCTCTGTCGGCATGGAAAGCGCGACGAGTTTAATATCGTTCGCCCAGGCCTTGAATGTGTCCCATCCGGCCTCATCAGCCGTTAGGTTGAAAGGTTTCCATCCCTGCTCTGAACATCGCTTGTCTGCCCAGGTCATGGCGCTTTTAAGGGTGCTCTTCCAAGCCTCACAGTTGTAGTCGTCCCAGTCTTCATCTGTGATGGGGATGAAGTTCGGACCCTTGATGGTGGGGAGGAACCTTTGAACAGTGCCGTCAACAAGAGCCTTGCTGTTTTTTCCCCCGAAGATTTGATGCCATATGCCGGGCTGAATTCCTCCGAAGATCGAAACCCGCGCACCCTTAATAAACGGTGCGTCTGACGCCCTTGACGCCCTTCCCGGCTTTCCATCATGAATGGCAAGCCACATTTCTCGATCGTTCCCCCTGCCGGCCTTGTACTGGTTTTGCCCTGTCAAAAAAGAGGATAACTCGTCAAGAATGACAACCTGCCCCCCATGACCGCTCGGGGATGAGACATCGGCCCGAAGGCCCTCAAGGGTAAGATCCGTGCTGAAATAGCCTCTTGCCCGTGGGATTTTGTTCCGCTCCTTCGCTGGCTTCAGGTTTTCTTCCTCAACCCGTGCTCGGTATTCAAGCTCAGCCCGCTCCTGTGCATCATAAAGAAGACTGCACAAGGCCCTCGGCGCATGGGTCTTCCCCGATCCCGAAGGCCCGATATCGACGAACCAGAGGGACAAGATTTCCTTCCATGATTTTTTTGCGCGGATTGACACTGTTCCTCCGAGAACGCTCGATAGGATGGCGAGCGCTGCGCCCGGCAAAGGAAGAAGATTTGCAGAATGTGCTTTTGCCAACTGCCGCAGGGAGTCATCAATTTTGGTGGGGAGGATTCTGCCGGGAAAATCAGTTATAGGGAATTGTTCCCTTGCAACATCCCACGGGGAAGGGCCATCTTCCTCCTGCCCGGCAGAAGAAGAAGCTTCCTCCTGACGCTGTCGGACCTTTTGTCTGATTTCGTCTTGGTTCGGTGGGTTTCCAGTCATTCACACCCCCCTTCAATCGTATAGAGGGGCAGGGTGTAGGGCATAGTAGGGAAAAGTTTGTCAACTGTTTTGTTGACAAAGCTGGAAGGTTCTGGCATTGTGATTTTAGGCATTGTACACCTCATGGGGGGTATGATCCTGTCCTTTGTGTGGGGTTTATGTGGAGCGGTGTGGTGGCCTTCCCGTCAACCTCGGTTTTTGAAGAAGCCCCGCTCGCCACGGGGCTTTTCCTTTTTTGGCCTTAGCGGGTCTGCCCCTCAAGCCATTCCAGAAAAACGTCCCTGTCATAGACGCATCTTCGCCGGACCATCTTGTATTCAGGGCCTTCCCCAAGCGCTGCAAGGTTCGCCAGCGTCTTCTGTGTAATTACGCCCGGTAGCAGCTTGTCGATTGCGGGGCGTCCGAATACCGGGGGAAGTTCGGTGCGGAGTCGTTCGAGGGTGTGGTGGTCGAAACCTTCGGGCTTGTCTTTCGTCATCTACGATTTTCCTTTCTCGTGCTTTCGGCGGTATCCCGCTCTATCAATCTTGAAACATAGACCTTAAGCGAACAACCGAGTTGTGCGGCCCGGATACGTGCGGCCTGGTGTGCGTCTGGTAAAACCCCGATTGGTTGGCTATACTTTTTCATGCGTTTCCCTCCTTTGTGTGAGTTTTTAGGATATTTTACTTTTTATGATGTTTGGCTTCAATACATTTCTTGAATTTTTTTACAAGATGTGGTGGATTTATTTTTGGTTTGGCACAACCTATGGTGTTTTGGCACGGGAAGGCGCCCAGGAGGGTGAGCGCCGTTCAAGCCCGGTGATCAACCCGCCCCTATCCCGCGAAGGTTGAAAAGGTTAAATGGCTTGCCTGGCGGCCTGGATCATATCCCGAAGATCGTTAACGACAAGGGAAAGCCCTTCTATGGCTTTCACGTCTATGGAGTCTTGGGCATCAAGCTTCGCAAGACACAGCTCCGCGATGAGTTCAATCTTTTTCTCTGCTCTGGCCAGAATGTCTTTAGGATGCAAAGCGGCTTTCCTTTCGCTTTTGGTTAAATAATCTCGCTCAACTCGAACACAGCGACGCGCACAACGGGTCTTTTGGTCGGATGTTCGCGGTCTGCCTCGTTCGCCTTGTCAAGCGCCGATCGCGCCGACCAGGACGCCGTTGACAGGTCTTCAGATGGTACGTCTTCCGAATCTCGAATTGCGATGTAAAGCTTCATGGTGTGACGCCTCCTTCTCTGTGGAGGCATGGCAAGGGAAGGGATTGAATTCCACAAGGGGGATGTGGTATGTGGATTTCAGCCCTTTACCAGCTCATACCTGGTTTGGGGTTAGGGCTTGGTGGGTGTTGGTAGCACCTTTCAGGCCCGTTCTTTTATCCGCTGAACTTTCAAGGCCTCGGATCTACTCGATTCAAATTCATCAGTCATTCGCTCCACGGCTCTCCGTTGTGAATTTTCTGCAACGTGTGAATACCTCCTGGTCATAGCAAGGTCTTTGTGGCCTGCCAGCTCCATGATTGTAAACGGTGTTGCGCCGTTCATGGCAAGCCATGAGCAAAACGTGTGTCTCAGGGTGTGAAACGTGACTTTTTGACGGCGGTCGGTCACTCCTTTATTAAATAGACGGCCCACTACTCGATAAAACCCTGTCGAAACGTGCTGTTGTTGTCCTCCCGTCCTGGCAGGAAAGACCAGTGCTTCAGGTTCCGGTCGCGGGGGCTTGATGTCCTCAAGAACCTGTCTGAGTTTCGGCACAATATAGGCTCGGCGGGTGTCAACGCCTTTTGGGTCAAAGATATGAATCAACCCGTTTTCAAAATCCACGGCCCCCCAGGTCAAGGCGGCAATTTCGCCAAAGCGAAGCCCGGCATAAAGGGAAACTATGGCTTGAGCGTAAACTGTTTCTGAAGATGCGTATATGGCCTCAAGAAGAGTGTGGGCTTCCTCAAGACTCAGGAACCGGGTTCGCTGGTTGTCAAACCGGGGGAATTGAATTTCATCCGTCGGGATATCCCCTTTGTAAATGCCCCATGATTTGGCTTTACGGTAGACGCTCCGAACGAACGCGAGAATATGTTCAACGGTTTTCGGGGATACGCCTTTATTTTGGGCGTTGGAGCGGATCTTTTCGAGGTTGAAGGGGGAGACGTCGAGGGCGCGCATTTTTCCGATGACGGGCTTGACGTGGTTCAGGTAGCGCCCCTCATCGTCGGCCCATGACTTTTTGTTCTCCCGGCCCCAGGCCAGAAACTTGACGGCAAGGTCATCAAAGGTCTGGGCGTCGATCTCGGCCTGTTTTTTACGAATTGCATCCATCTCCCGGCGGTCGGCTTCCATCTGCCGGGCTTCGGCCAGGGATTGCGGGCGTTTCCCGGTGCGGATGTTCTCCACCAGGTCGGCGCGAAATTTCGCCGCCTTCGAAGGTGTCATGCCCTCGGAAGCCCATCCGCAGGCCTCGCCTATAGGTTTTCTGTTTCTCTTGTACCGAATGACATAATAGCGATCCGGACGGCCATTGTGCAGCGGTCTGGAATCGCTTTCCCGGTATCGTACTCCGGGGTATTTTGTGTTATGCCACTGTTTTTTCTGTACCACCTCAGTACCACCTTTGATGAGAATTATCGGGTTTCGGAAGGAATGCTCAAAAGATAATTTTACTATAAAGTTCAGTAAAAACAATGTCAAGGGATATCCAAGGATTTTTTAGTTAACGGGTTCTGGCCCCGTTAACCTAGGTTCGAATCCTAGTCCCTCAGCCAAACAAATATAAAGGGTTACGGAAATTGCGCCGTAGCCCTTTTTTTGTTGAAAAAAATCACACCCAACATCCATTATCTGGCAGGTATCTGGCAGGAACAAGCGGAACGGATGACAGACGGCAAGGGTGTCTGTTCGTACAGATATTTAGTTTGGGCACTGGAAATATTTTTTTGAAAAAAAAAACATTTTGCTGTACTGAGAGACGAGAGAAAGCAGAAATGGGTATGCGGCGTTCTATTCGACGGATCCCGTTCCAGGTCATGTTGCCGGGCATGGCGAAAAATCGAAACCTGGTCCGTCGAGCGACGTGAGTGGTTCGCGGTTTGCGTGAAATTCATTCGAAGCGGTGACGTTTTCTCCCCGATGGTATTGATCGCGTCATGGCAGCAAGGACATGAGCCGATGAAAAACGTGTTGATTGTGGACAGCAACCCGATCATGCTTTCCGCGTTTGCAGGGCTTCTGAAAAGCCAAACCGGTTTTTTGAATGTTCTGACGGCGGAAGGCGGCGAAGCGGCAATGGAAATGATCGCCCGAAAGGCCATTCACGTGGTGATTACCGGGCTTCATCTGCCGGAGATCGACGGGTTTGAGCTGGTTCTCTTTCTGGCCAAACATTATCCCAACATCCGTGTCATCGTTATGACCAACAATGCGTCACCCATGCTGCGGGCCAAGATCAAGCAAGTCCCAACGGCGGTTCATTTTGATCGGGCTCTCGATATCAGCCTGCTGACAAAACGGATTTTAACGGAACTCAACATTGATTACGGCGGACAGGTCCGCGGCGTGAATCTTTCGTCGTTTCTGCAGATGATAGAACTCGAGGAGCGCACTTGCATGCTGCAGGTCGCGACCAAGGGGCGAATCGGCTTTTTGTGGATCGACAAGGGCGAACTTATTGCCGCTGAAGTCGGAAACCTGAGGGGTGAGCCTGCCGCCCTGACGATTTTGGGATGGGAACATGTAGCGATCGACATCAATTATAATTCTGAAGAAAGACCGGTGGAGATCACGAAACCCCTCATGGGGTTGATGATGGAAAGCAGCCGCTTGGCGGACGAAAAACAGATGTGTCGACCCAATCAGCGTCGGCATGATCGATATAACCTTCTTACAGCGGTCGATTATGATATCAGAGATCTGACCTATCAGTGTTTTCTTCGGGATATTAGTGAAGGTGGCGCCTATATCGAGACCGAGCAGAACGTAGAGGTCGGTCAAAGGATCAACCTGACCCTCTCCTCCTCGGTGCTTGAAAAACCTGTAATTATCGCTTGCCAAGTAGTGCGACGCGATGGGAAAGGTATCGGTGTCTGTTTCGAAAATCTGGGCCTTCAGCAGAAAAATATGATCGAAACCCTTGTGCGGAAGTGCGTTCGGACTGACTTGTCGCCCACGGAAGCCTTTCCGCGGTCTACGGATCATCGACCTGACTGAACGGGTTCCGACCAGTTCCCGGAGGTCTACCCTGCAAAACCCCTAAGCATCGCTTCCTCCTGAATCGTCATGCCCGATCCGTGGCGCCATGCAAATAGAATTTTTACATATTGGAAAACTTCTTTACAGGATCGTATTGCAAAGGCTGCATCTCCCTCCTGAGGCGGGTAGCGGTCTTTTGGGTCCAAGAGGCCTTAAAATAAAGCCTTATTTGTCGTGGTAGGATAACTCTTAAAAAAACATTCTCCCGTCAGAGGTGCTTTACCGGATTGATTTTTTCAGGAATCTCTGAAAAATCGGGAGCAAAGTCGAGGGCGCAACGGGTCTTTGGCGGCGGAGCCATAGCGATGCGGTGCCCGTGACGATTTATTGGCATTCTTATTGCTGCTATTGCATCCGGAAAGTTGATTGTCCGGATATCCTTCCGATATCTGATCTCCAAGAGACAACCAGTCAGGGACGCCCGGTCAAAGCGCCCGGAGGCTTGTTACCATCGAGATCCGTGACGCCTTTTTTCATCTTCGATGGGTGTGAGGATTGTGGCCGGCCCTGAATGTGTCTGAAAAACAGTTCCACTGAAGAACAGCATCTACATGCTGTCGGGAGAAGGAGGCATATGCTTCTGAAAACAAAAGGGTTTCAGCTTTGTATGGCATTTGTGCTCGGTTTCATCGTTATGCTCCTGCCAAGACCTGAAGGCGAAAGATTTAAAATCGTCGGGGATGATAACCTGGCGGTGCTGGCGGTCGTGGGCGATCAATTCACCCTCGACACCACTAACAAGAGCCTGATCAAGGGGTACATCCTCAAGAAAATAGAACCCGCAACTCCGGCATCCCCCTACCGATTTCTTCAGGAGAAAGCACGAGACATCAATCCGGCCATCGAGGTGAATTACGTTGACGGACTTCCGCCAAAGGCCCACCGGTTTCTCGCCATGCTTGTGACGCTCATTTTCCTTTTCGTCGTGGAGCCGATCCCCCTCGAGATCACGGCTGTTCTGATCGGCGTCCTTTTGGTCGCCCTGGGTATCACCGATGTCAAGAACGCCTGGGCGCCCTACATGAACCCCGTGGTCGTCTTCATCATGTGCTGTCTCATCTTCGCCGTTTCGCTGGACAAGGCGGGCCTCACCAAGCGCATGGGGTATTTTATCGTCAAGAAGGCCGGCACCAGTGTGACTCGGTTCACTTTCATCCTCTGTATCGGCCTCGGAATCGGTTCGTCGTTCATGCACGACGCCGCTGCGTGCTCCATCGGGCTCATTACCATGATTCCCCTCATGCGGGCAGCCGGCATCGAGCCCAACACCAACACCGCCAAGTTTATGATGATGTCTTTGCCTTTCGCCTGCTCCGCCGGGGGCATGGGCTCCCTCATCGGCGGGGGGCGCTGCATGGCCTCGGCCGCCTTTCTCTATGAGTTTACCGGGGGCAAGTTTGAGATCACCTTCCTGGACTGGATCAAGTATGCCATGCCTGCCGCTGTTGTCACCGTCCCCCTCGTCGTTGTGATCCTCTACTTTCTTTACCGACCGGACCCCGAACTTCAACTGCCTCAATTCGACGAGGAGATCGGTCCCTGGACCGCCATGGAAAAGAAGACCCTCGCCATCATCGGCATTATGTTTCTGCTCTGGCTGACCAAGGGCTTCCACGGGCTCGACTACTCCATTACCGGTATGGTGGGGGTGGCGGCCCTGGTAGTCTTCGGGATCATGAAATGGGAAGACATCAGCGAAAATCTGGAATGGGGAACGGCTCTTTTCATATTCGGCGGCGGCATCTCCATGGGCCTGGCCATGGATTCCTCAGGGGCGGCCCAGTTTTTCGCCAACCTGGTTTTTCCCCATATCGAGGGCAAGGGCTGGATCATTCTCTTCGTGGGCATGGGCGTCTTTGGGGCCATAGTGACCAACGTGATGGCCAATGTGGCCGCCGCCGCCATGATTCTGCCTATCGCTATTCCCATGGCTCAGTTGGAGGGGATTAATCCTACCATCCTCGCCCTCTGTCTTGGCATGGCGACGTCCTTCGCTTACCTGCTGGTCATTGGCTGTCCACCCAACGCCATCGCTTACAGTTACCGTTACTTCAAGTCGTCGGACCTGACCAAAGCCGGCTTGGTGGTCATGCCGATTCTACTGGCGACACTCGTATTGGTCGCCGCCAGTTGGTGGAAGATTCTGGGACTGGTGTAATGACATGCCGAGCACGGTGTAACCCCTATCGGCGGAGACGAGAAGTCTTTCTCCGCCGCCATTTCCATCCAATGTTTTTTTTACCCCGCCTTTTTCGCTTTTGCTTCATAACTCCCTTTTTTATGCCTTCGCGGTGTCGCTGAGCTCGTCGATTGAACCAAAATCCCTAGGCCTGTATTGGGATTCATGTGGGAAGACAGTTTGGGATATAAAGAGATAAAACGCCATATTTTTACCCAAAGAACCGCTACAATTCTCGTAAAACCGTGCAAAACAAGATTTTTACATTGACAATGAAATGACAATTCTGCATTGATCATCCTAATGTCGATCGCCCCGGCCTGCGGATGCGACCCTCGAGAGGGTTTGCGGAAATCGTGTCTGGGAATGGGATGCGAAACGCCGTAGTGAGGAGGTGCGGCGTCTCGACCCTGGGGGCGACGGAATGGCAATTCACATTTTATACACGGGGAAAAGGAGAAACAGATGACAAAAACCGATTTAATCAACAGGATTGCAGAAGATGCCGGGATTTCGAAAACGGCCGCCGCCAAGGCCATTAGCGCCATGACCGAAGGCATTACCGAAGCCCTTAAGGAAAAGGATGGGAAGATTGCCCTGATCGGGTTTGGAACCTTTTCCAAGGTCCACCGGGAAGCACGCACCGGCCGCAATCCTCAGACCGGAAAAGCGATTAAGATTGCGGCCCGAAACGTCGTGAAATTTACCCCCGGGAAAAAGTTGAAGGAATCCATCTAAAGCCAGGTGAAAAGACGGACCGCCGCAACGGCCGGATTTTATCCGGATTTTATAAGGATCCGCCCGGCTGTTACGGCGGCGCCGGTCACACCAAAGCCGGATGCGGCATGCTTTTGAGCGGAGGAGATATCGATGAAGGAGTGTATCTTTTGCAAGATCATCGGGGGAGAAATTCCCAGCATAAAAGTATACGAGAACGAACGCGTTTTTGCATTCATGGACATCAATCCCATTTCAACGGGGCATACGCTTGTCATCCCGAAGGTCCATGCCGGGAACATATGGGAAATTTCGTCGGAGGATCTCGGTGCGCTTCATGCCGCTTCCAAGACGATCGCCCACGCCCTGAGGCGTGCCTTGGATCCGGATGGGATCGCATTCCTTCAGCTTAACGGCGAAGCCGTTGGCCAGATGGTCATGCACTACCATTTGCATCTCGTGCCCCGAGTCAAGGGGGCGCCGCCCCTGCCGGTCACCCAATGGGAGCTCGAGCTCGGAAATATTGACGAGATCAAGGCTGCTGCCCAACGGATCACGGCGGTACTTCAGTAGTTCAAGGACGGGAGCGTGGGCCAGAACGATTTTGCAGCGTGATGCCGATGTCGGGAAGTCCTGATAATCCTGTGTTTTCCCTTGACACTTATTCCAAAAAGAATGTATTTTTATATATAGTGTTCGTTATCAGGGCGATCTTTGGAAGCAGCGTTCCTGTCAACACGGCAAACCGAGAGGATGACCAAAAGCCCAATGGATTATGGCGGCGAAAAGAGCGAGAATATCGCTTTAAGCGATATATCGTTGACATACCGGCATGTACCGGTAATGCCCGAAGAGGTCCTCCAATACCTGGACTGCAGGCCGGGTAAGACGATTGTGGACTGTACGCTCGGGGGGTGCGGGCACGCTCGTGAAATCCTGCGGCGTATTCTTCCAAACGGTCGACTGATCGGCATTGATCAGGATCTGGATGCTCTTGGGTACGCCGAAAAGGTTTTGGCGCCTTGGCATGCGAATGTCCAACTGATCCACGGCAACTTTTCCCGAATCACCGATTTGCTCGAAGATTTTGGCCTTCGAGCTGTGGATGGCATCCTGGCCGATCTCGGCATCTCACTTTATCACATCGAAGGCAGCGGCAGGGGGTTCAGCTTTTCAAGAAACGAGCCTTTGGATATGCGCATGAACACCGAGGCGGAGGTGACCGCCGACATGCTGGTCAACTCGTTGCCCGAAGATGAACTGAGGCGTATTTTTCAAGAATACGGAGAAGAGCGATGGTCCGGGCGTATCGCGCGCGCAATCGTCGAAACGCGGAATACCGCTCCTATTCGTTCCAGTCGCGCGCTGGCGGAGATCGTTTGCAGGGCGGTTCCGATATCTAAAAAGAAGTCCAAGCCGAAACCTGGCGGTGGTCGCCGGATTCATCCGGCCACACGGGTGTTCATGGCGCTCAGGATCGCCGTTAACCATGAGCTCGACAGCGCTTCGGAATTCATGTCCCAGGCGCCGGCATTGTTGCGACCCGGAGGCCGCTTATGCGTGCTCTCCTTTCATTCGCTGGAAGACCGGATCGTCAAGCATTCGATGAAATCCTTTGACAGGAAATGCAGTTGTCCGCCGGGACTTCCCGTCTGCACCTGCGGGGGTGAGAAGGTTATGACGGTGTTGACGCGCAAGGCCTGTCGACCAAAGGCCCAGGAGATCGAGCGAAATCCCATGGCCAGGAGCACCATTTTGCGGGCGGCGGAAAAACGATAACGCAATGGCGGGTACCGGTCGGGCGAGACGGCGAGGGTATGAAGGAAAACGGGGATTCTATCAAAAAGCCCAAAGGGCAGACTTACAAAATAGCGACATTTTGGGTACTGCTCCTGTCTCTGTTTATCTGTCAGCTCCTCGTTTATACCTGGAGCCGGGTTCAATGTATCCGCATTGGATATGAGATCTCAAGAGAGATGGAAAATCATCAGAAACTCATCGAGATTCAAAATCGGTTGAAGATTGAAATGGCGAGACTTCGGTCGCCCGAACGCATTTCAAAAATAGCCAGGAGCAAACTTGAGTTGGTTATCCCCTCACCAGATCAGAAAAAAACCTTTTTCGTCCGCAAAGCCGACTGAAAAAGATTACACCCGGCTTCGAATCACGCTCGTCGGAAGTCTTTTCGTCGTGTTTTTTGCCGCCATTGCCGCCAAGGCGATATATGTGCAGATCTATCAGGGACCTTGGCTTTCTCAAAGAGCGATCAGCGAAATCGAGAAGGTCATGACGGTGCGCGAGAAGCGGGGCGTCATCTACGACAGGAACCATCATGAACTGGCCATGACGATTGACGCCGTTTCCATTTCGGCCTTTCCCCGATTCATGAAAGACAAAAGCGATGCGGCGACCAAACTTTCAAAAATTCTCGGCCTTAAGGCCAACACATTGAAATCCAAACTGATGGCCGGCAACGGCTTCAAATGGATCAAACGAAAAGTGACGCCCCGGGAAGTTCGCGCTGTCAAGAATCTGTCGATCGAAGGCGTCGACTTTGTCGCAGAGCACAGCCGCTATTATCCCCAGGGAACACTTGCCGCTCAGATCACCGGTTTTACGGGCGTCGATGGGCGGGGCTTGGAGGGTATCGAGTTTTATTATGATGCCCAACTCAAAGGTGAAGAGAGAAAACTCACCGTAATGAAGGATGCACTGGGAAAGAAATTTGGAGGGGAGCGAGAGGAACCCTTTGAGTCCAGCGCCAGAAATCTGGTCCTGACGGTGGACAAAACCATCCAGTATATCACTGAAAGAGCCTTGAAAGAGGCCGTTGTGGAGCAGGAGGCGAAATCCGGAATGGCCGTGGTGATGAATCCTCTTACGGGCGCGATTTACGCCATCGCGAACTATCCGTTTTTCAACCCCAACGCCTTTGATCGATTTGAACGGTCGGCCTACCGAAACCGGGCGATTACGGACACCTTTGAACCCGGCTCGACCATGAAAATCTTCAGCGTCGCGGCTGCCATCGAATATGGCGGATGTACGCCGAACACCATATTCTACTGCGAAAATGGGAAATATAGGGTCGGGCGGTTCACTATTCACGACACACATGAATATGGCTGGCTCTCTATCCAGAAAATTCTTAAATTTTCCAGCAATATCGGCGCGATGAAAATGAGCGAAATGATCGGTGCCCAATCCTTGCATCAGACCCTGAAAGGCTTCGGGTTTGGCGACCCGACGGGAATCGACTGCCCCGGAGAGGCGCCGGGTGCCCTGTCGTCCTATCAAAAATGGTCGCAGGTTCACACCGGTGTCGTCTCTTTTGGTCACGGCATGTCCGCCACGGCCATCCAACTGGCCGCCGCGGTTTCGGCCATCGCCAACAAGGGCCTTCTGATGAAACCTTATGTGGTGAGTGCCGTCACCGATCAAAAGGGAAACGTCGTCGAGGCGTTCGGCCCACGTGTGATGCGCCGAGCGGTCTCCGAGAAAACTGCAGAAACCATGAAGGAGATGATGCGCTCGGTGGTGGAAATTGGCGGAACCGGCACTGAAGCCGATATCGAGGGATACACGGTCTGTGGAAAAACCGGTACAGCGCGTAAGGTCAACAAGGATGGGCGCTACGAGAGAGGATCCTACATTTCGTCATTCGTTGGATTTGCTCCGGCCGAAAACCCGATCATGACGGTTCTCGTCGTTATCGATGACCCCCAGAAAAAATATTACGGCGGTCTGGTCGCCGCTCCGGCATTCAAGAAAATTGTCAGGGAAAGCCTCAATTACATGGACATCCCACCCGAGAACAATATGAAACGCCTTACGGCCTCCCTGACGGATCGGCATCAATAAATGAAGCTTTCCGTATTGATCGACGCTCTTCCGGTTCTACACTATCGACACAAGAGAGATGGTCGCGGTATCTCCCTGCCGGACCCTGATATCCGATCCATTCACTACCGATCCCAGGACGTCAGACCCGGAGGGCTTTTCATCGCCGTTTCCGGTTTCAAGGCTGATGGTCACGACTTTATAGACGACGCCCTTTCTCGGGGTGCCGCCGCCATTATGGTTCAGAAGTCTGTCACCCGGAACGCCGCCGTCGTGGAGGTGGCGGATACCCGAGCCGCCATGGGGCTGATCGCTGCAAGGTTTTACGGTGACCCGAGCAGGCGCATGACGGTCATCGGTATCACCGGAACCAACGGCAAAACCACCACAAGTCTCATTATCGAAAGCATCCTGAAACAGGCTGGCTTTTCGGTGGGGGTTATCGGCACCATCGATTACCATTACGGCGGAAAACATTTCAACAATCCCGTCACCACGCCGGAATCCCTGGACCTTCAGCGAATACTCGGTCGGATGCGCGATGCCGGCGTCACTCATGTCATCATGGAAGCCTCGTCCCACGCCATTGACCTTCACCGCATCGACGGATGCTGGATGGATGCGGCTGTTTTTACCAACCTGAGTCAGGATCATTTGGACTATCATGGCGATATGGCCGCCTATTGGGGCTGCAAGAAGCGGCTTTTTACCCGACATCTCACCGACGGTCCCAAGGGTGACCGGGCCGTCGCTGTCGTCAACCGGAACAGTCCCGAAGGCAGGGAGCTGGCGAGCATCATCAGCGGCGGTGTCATCACGGTGGGGTTCCTCGAGGATAATACAGTATGGGCCGCCAAGGCTCAATGCCGTCTTGACGGCCTATACGGCCAACTGACAATGCCCGGTGGCAGTTTTCCTTTCCATTCCCCATTGGTGGGCCGTCACAATATCGAAAACATCCTCTGTGCGACGGGCGCCGCTTTGGCCGTGGGTGTTCCCCTGTCCTCCATTCAGGCCGGAATCAGCCTTCTTCGACGTGTCCCCGGGCGACTGGAATCGGTTCCCAATGCCTTCGGCCGTTTTATTTTCGTTGATTATGCCCACACCCCCGATGCCCTTGAGAATGTCCTTACGGCCGTCAAGGTGCTCGCGGCGGGGAAAATCATCTGCGTTTTCGGGTGTGGTGGAGACCGGGACCGGAAAAAACGACCCCTGATGGGTGAGATTGCGGGGCGCTTGGCCGATCTGGCCGTGGTGACCTCGGACAATCCAAGATCCGAGGACCCCATGGCGATCATTCATCAAATGCTTCCGGGCATCATGCAGGCTGCCGACCGGGAATACGGTTCAGATGATCTTGCCAATGGCTTGGACGGCAAGGGTTTTCTCATCGAGCCCGACCGCAGGAAAGCCATCCGAATGGCCTTGATGGCATCCCGACCTGGCGATGTTCTTCTGATCGCTGGCAAGGGACATGAACCCTACCAGATCGTTGGGGAAAAAACACTCGTTTTTGACGATCGGGTCGAGGTAATGGAGGCATTGAAGCATCTATGAGCCCAATCGGGTGGACCGAATCGCAGATACTGGGTGCGGTAGGCGGACGGCGTGTCTGTGGAACGGGCGCCTGTTTTTTTTCCGGGATATCTATCGATTCCAGAACAGTGAGGTCAGGTGATCTTTTTGTGGCCATTCGAGGCCAACGCCACGATGGACACCATTTCTGCAGGGATGTCGCTGAAATGGGAATCAGGGGTTTCATGGTCGCTGAGGGACAGATGGAAAACGTCCCCTGGCGCCGATGGTCGGGGAACGGTATCTTTTGCGTAGCGGTACCGGACACCACGGCGGCGTTGGGCGCTTTAGCGGCCTTCAATCGTACCCGGGCCGGCATCAGGGTCGCTGCTGTCACCGGGTCCAACGGGAAAACCACCACCCGTTCCATGACCGCCGCCGTTATCGGCAAACGATACCAGACACTGGCGACGGCCGGGAACTTCAACAACGAGATCGGGCTTCCGTTGACGCTGCTCAAGCTCGAAGCCGACCACGAGTGGGCAGTGCTGGAGCTGGGGATGAACCATGCCGGAGAAATCCGGCGGTTGGCTGGGATTTGTCGTCCGGATATCGGGATCATCACCAATATCGGACCCGCTCATTTGAAAGATCTCGGCTCCTTGGAAGGGGTTGCAGCGGCCAAGGGGGAACTTTTGGACGAGATGGATGCCGGCGCCACGGCCATACTGAATGCCGACGATCCCCTCTGTAAACGCTTGGGAGAAAATCGACCTTTTTCCGTGGTACGATTTGGGGTGACTCCCGGCGCCGATATTGCCGCCGGTGACATGAAAACCTCCGCGGAGGGCATCTCCTTCATCCTCAAATTTCCCGGAGTCGAGATGCCGGTTCATCTCGGGATTCCCGGCCGGTTCATGGTCATGAACGCGCTGGCCGCGGCGGCGGCGGGGTGGGTCGCCGGTGTCTCGCCCGAAGAGATAGTCCATGGTGTCGAAAATTTCCGGCCCGTCACCGGCCGAATGGGAGTAATTAAAACTCGCAAAGGTGTTTTTCTCATCGATGACACTTACAATGCCAACCCGCATTCCATGCGGGCAGCCATCGATGCCCTTGCAACCCTTCGGAGCGGACGGCGTGCGATCGTTGTTCTGGGGGATATGTTCGAACTGGGAGCGACGGCGGAAGTTCTCCACCGGGCTGTCGGTGAATGGGCCGCCGAATCCGGCGTTACCCGCCTTTACGCGGTCGGAGATTTTGCCTCGGCATATCTGGATGGGGCACTCAGCAAGGGGATGGCGGTCAAGGATGCCTTTTCGGGTACCAAAGTTCAAGTGATTGAGAATCTGAAGCGATTTCTTGGCCCGGGGGACTGGGTGCTCTTCAAGGGTTCCAGAGGGATGGCTATGGAAACGATTTTAGCCGAGATCAGAAACTGGGCGGATGCTTAAGAAAAATAGGCTCTATCGATAATGCTTTACCATCTACTTTATCCTTTGCATACGACTTTGGCGGTATTCAATGTTTTCCGCTATATTACCTTTCGCACTATTTACGCGAGCCTAACGGCTTTTCTCATCTGCTTCTTTCTGGGGCCATGGATGATTCGGAAGCTGAGAGAGATGCAAGTGGGGCAATACGTTCGGAACGACGGCCCTCAGACCCATTTGAAAAAGGCGGGAACCCCCACTATGGGGGGAGCGCTTATTCTCGTGGCGGCGGTGACATCCATACTGCTTTGGATGGATCTGCTCAATTTTTATGTTTGGGTGATCCTGCTGGCCATTGTCGGCAACGGCGGCATCGGGTTTCTCGACGATTATCTGATGCAGGTGAAAAAACGAAGCAAGGGTCTGAGCGCACGGCAGAAATTGATGCTGCAATTTGCCGTGGCGTTGGGCGTGGGCTTGATGCTATATCTGTATCCAGGGTTTGACACCCGATTGACACTGCCGCTTTTCAAAAAGGTTTCTCCGGATCTCGGATGGGGCTACATTCTATTTGCAGCTTTAGTCATTACAGGAACCTCCAATGCTGTCAATTTGACAGACGGACTTGACGGCCTGGCTATCGGTCCGGTTATTGTCGCTTCCGTGACGTATATGATTTTCGCGTATGTGGCCGGCCATGCCCGGATCGCCGAATACCTCCAGATCAATCACGTGCCGGGCAGCGGTGAGATCTCGATTTTTTGCGGCATCCTTGCGGGTTCCGGACTGGGCTTTTTGTGGTTCAACGCTTACCCCGCCCAGGTCTTCATGGGGGATGTCGGGTCCCTGTCTCTGGGTGCCGCCATTGGCACCGTGGCCGTCATTACCAAGCAGGAGATCATGCTGATTCTTGTGGGGGGACTGTTCGTCATCGAAGCCCTGTCGGTCATTTTCCAGGTGGGGTTTTTCAAACTGACCAACGGTCGCAGGATTTTCCGGATGGCCCCCTTGCATCACCATTTCGAGCTGAAAGGGTGGCCCGAGCCAAAGGTGATCGTCCGGTTCTGGATCATATCGGTCGCGTTGGCCCTGGTTTCTCTGAGCACCCTGAAATTGAGATGAGTCATGCAATCGGCAAAGATGGAAACATTCGACAATAAACGTATCCTGGTGGTCGGTATGGGCCGATCTGGCGTCGCCTGTGCCCGCTTTTTGAACAACCGAGGCGGCCGGGTTACCGTCACGGACAGCGCAGACGAAAAGACTTTGGCGTCTGCGGCGGCTGATTTGCGCAGCCAAGGGATCTCGGTGGCGCTGGGCCCTCATCTCGCGAAATTTTTCGAGGCTGCCGATCTTATCGTTCTCAGCCCCGGTGTTCCCCATACCCTGCCCCCCCTTCTCGACGCTTTGCGGAGGGGCGTTCCGATCTTGGGAGAAATCGAATTGGCGTCTCGTTTCATCCAAGACCCCATTGTCGCCGTTACCGGTACCAACGGTAAGACCACGACCACCACCCTGCTCGACCGAATGATTCATGCATCCGGCCTCACCACCTTCGTTGGTGGCAATATCGGGACGCCGCTGATTGAATATGTGGCCGAGGGGATCAGGCGGGATCGGGTGGTGGTCGAGATCAGCAGCTTTCAGCTCGATACCATTACCTGCTTTCGACCAGCGGTGGGGGTGCTTCTGAACATCACACCGGATCACCTGGATCGCTATGATGATTTTTCGGCTTATGCCTGGAGCAAAGGCCGGATTTTTGAAAACCAGGGCGCAGCGGATGTTGCTGTGCTCAACAGTGCTGACCCTGCCGTCGCCCAAATATCCCGCCGCATTGTCGCCCGGAAATGGTTTTTCAATCCTCAGTCGCCAGAGGACGACGGCGCCTTCATAGACGACGGCGCCCTGGTGATACGGATACAGGGTAGGGCGCCACAGGTTGTGAATTTAGCGTCGACCTCCCTGTTTGGCTCTCATAATTTAGAGAACATTGCCGCGGCTGCCCTGGCCACCCTGGCCGCCGGCGGGAACGTCGGCGGCATCGAGAGCGCTCTTGGGGATTTCAAGGGACTCCCCCATCGACTTGAATCCGTCGGCAGGGTCGGCGGCGTCAGATATATCGACGATTCCAAAGCGACCAATACGGATGCCGTATTGCGGGCACTTGATGCCTTTGACAGCCCGATTGTGCTTATCATGGGCGGACGGGACAAGGGAGGAGGATACGGCCTCCTGCAGGATGCGGTGAAGAGAAAGGTCAAGGGACTCGTTTTGATCGGCGAGGCCAAAGATGATATCGCAGGTGAGTTGGGGGCGTTTTGCGGTAACGTGTCGAAGGTGTCGTCCATGACGGCGGCGGTTCGGCGCGCTCATGAATGGGCCTTGCCCGGCGACGTGGTGCTTCTGTCGCCGGCCTGTTCGAGTTTTGATATGTTCAAAGACTACGCCCACCGTGGAGAAGCTTTTCGAGTCGCGGTGATGAAGCTTTCGGAGGAAGGTTGATGCAATCCTACCTGCCAGTTTACAAGGCTCGGCTCGAACGGGAATGGCGTGAAGGTCCTATCTACGACGTCTGGCTGACCCTTCCGGTTCTTTTCCTGGTGGGGATCGGCATCGTGATGGTCTACAGCGCAAGTTCCGCCCTTGCTCTCAAAAAATTCGGAACCGACTATTATTTTTTGAAGCGCCAACTCGTCTACTCGGTTGGCGGATGTCTCCTTCTGATCTTTTTTCGACACTTGCCCATGAAGGTCTTACGCGCCGGCGTCTACCTCCTTCTTTTCGGCACTGTTTTACTCCTTGCGGCGGTTCAGATTCCAGGGCTGGGGATTACCGCGGGGGGAGCGACGCGGTGGCTCTACCTGGGGGCGTTTTCGTTTCAACCTTCAGAGTTGGCCCGGCTTGCTCTGGTGGTCTACCTGGCCTATTCCATGGAAAAAAAAGGCCATTTGATTAAAACATTTTCGGTGGGTTTTGTTCCGCATATCATGATTCTTGGCGTTTTTGTGGGGCTCATCATGTTGCAACCCGACTTCGGCTCGGCGGGCATCCTGTGCGTCATTGCGGGGAGCATGATGTTCATGGGCGGTGTTCGACTCAGATATCTGATGTTGTCCATCCTCGCGGTTTTGCCCGTCGCTTACCTGTTTCTGATTAATTCGGCATATCGCTGGAAACGGATCATGAGCTTCTGGGATCCGTGGCAGTATGCGAGCAACGAGGGATACCAAGCCATTCACTCACTCATGGCCTTCGGCACTGGAGGCATTTGGGGTGCCGGTGTGGGGGGTGGATACCAGAAATTGTTTTATTTGCCCGAACCCCATACCGATTTCATATTTTCGGTGATTGGAGAAGAACTGGGCCTGATCGGGGTGCTCGCCGTGATGATTTGCTACGGCGTGATTCTCTGGCGGGGAATGAATATCGCTCGTAATGCCGGAGGACGATTTGCATCCCTCGTGGCCGCGGGGTTGACCTTCTCCCTGGGGCTGCAGGTCTGCATCAATATGGGGGTGGCCCTTGCACTGCTCCCGACCAAGGGCCTCACGCTCCCCCTCCTCAGCTACGGCGGCTCATCGCTTTTGGTCAACATGGCGGGCATCGGTTTACTGATGAATATTGGCGCCGGGGATAGACATGCAGCGACCTCTTAAGGTTATCATTGCAGGTGGCGGGACCGGCGGACATCTCTTTCCCGGCGTCGCTATTGCCCGGGAATTCATGATCCGAAGCCCTGAGAGCCGCGTCTTGTTCGTCAGCACCGGAAGGCCGTTGGAACTGGATATCCTGACTCGCGAGGGATTTCCCCACCAGCGGATCAACGTCGCCGGCATCAAGGGCATGGGGATATTCACGAAGCTTCGGGCATTGCTGAAAATTCCCGGAAGCATCTGGAGCGCTCTTGGCGTGATCCGGAGGTTTACACCCGATCTGGTAGTCGGTGTGGGAGGGTACTCCTCGGGGCCGGTGGTTCTCGCCGCGCGATGGTGCAGGGTCGCTTGCGTCCTCCAGGAGCAGAATATCCTGCCGGGCATCACCAATCGCCTTCTGTCCCGCTGGGTGGATCGGATTTACGTTTCGTTTCAGGAAACCCGTTTCGAAGGACATGCGCGGGTTATCTGGACGGGGAACCCGGTCAGAAAGGAGATCATAGGCGGCGCTGAAGCTTCCGAGGCCCCACTCTCCGATCCTTCAAAGCGCCGTTTCGGGCTCCTTGTTCTGGGCGGCAGCCAGGGCGCCCACAGTATCAATCAGGCGATGATAGACGCTGCGAAGGACATGGGGAATATCGGCCCCCTCCACATTGTTCACCAAACCGGCGTCCGGGACGAGGAAATGGTTCGGGCGGCATATGAAAAACACGGTATTTCCGCGGATGTCAGGACCTTTTTCAACGACATGGCCGAGCAATACCGGAAGGCTGATCTGATCGTCTGCCGGGCAGGTGCCACCACTGTTGCGGAGATCAGCGCCGTGGGGAGGGCGGCGATCTTTATCCCCTTTCCGCATGCAGCGGACAATCATCAGGAACTGAATGCACGTACACGGGTCGCGGCAGGCGCGGCTGAACTGATTCTGGAGGCGGACCTTGACGCCGGAAGCCTTATGGACCGGGTTCGATGGCTGGCCGGACATCCCGATGATCTCAGAGCCATGGCCGAACAGGCCAGGTGCCTTGGGCGGCCTGACGCGGCAGCGGAGATTGTTGACGACTGCTATCAACTCCTGAAAAAATCGGTATAACGCCCTTCGGGGGAGTGAAGGCTAAACATAAAAACGACATGTATCTGAAAAAATACCATATTCATTTTGTAGGCATCGGCGGCATCGGCATGAGCGGCATTGCCGAACTTCTGTTAAATCTTGGATATCGCGTCTCGGGCTCCGATCAGAAGATGTCCGATATCACGGACCGTCTCAGGGCACTCGGCGGATCGATCTATGAAGGGCATGCCGAACATCAGATTGCGTCGGCCGACGTGGTTGTTATCTCCTCGGCTGTTGGGGAGGATAATCCCGAGGTTCAGGCCGCCGTCAAATCTGCAATTCCGGTAATCCCGAGGGCGGAGATGCTCGCGGAACTGATGCGGCTAAAATACAGCGTGGCCGTCGCCGGCGCTCACGGCAAAACCACGACGACCTCGATTATTTCTTCGGTGCTGGCGGGAGGCGGTCTTGACCCCACCGTGGTTATCGGCGGGAAGCTCAAAAGTATCGGAACCAATGCTCGGATGGGGCGGGGGGACTTCATCGTCGCCGAGGCAGACGAGAGCGACGGCTCTTTCCTGAAGATGTCACCGACGATTGCGGTTGTGACCAATATTGATCGAGAACACCTTGATTTTTACGCAGATATCGATGATATCAAGGACAGTTTCGCGAATTTCATCGATCGGATTCCGTTCTACGGTCTGGCGGTGCTGTGCCTCGACAACGCGTCTGTGCAGGACCTGCTCCCCAGGATCAAGAAGCGGTATACCACCTACGGTATGAGCAGCCAGGCGGATTTTCAGGTCCGAAATGTGCTGATCGAAGGGATGAAAAGCCGATTTTCCATTTATCATCTCGGTCGGCCGCTGGGGGAAATCCTGCTCAACCTCCCCGGACGCCACAACGTTCTCAACGCGACCGCGAGCGTGGCCGTGGGAATGGAACTGAACATCCCCTTCGGCGGCATCAAATCAGCTCTGGAGAGCATCGAAGGGGTTCAGCGTCGACTGGAGATTAAGGGGGAGACCGGGGGCATCACCGTAGTGGATGATTACGGCCATCACCCCACCGAGATCAAGGCCACTCTTCAGGCCGCCCGTGACGCTTGGCCGGACAGGCGGCTCATCGTGGTGTTTCAGCCCCATCGGTACACCCGGACTCAGGCGCTGTTCAACGATTTCACTCGTGCTTTCTACCAGTCGGATCTGCTGATGGTGCTTCCGATATACAGCGCGGGCGAACGCCCTGTTGAGGGTGTCAGCGCCAGGGCGCTTTTTGAAGGTATTCGCATGCATGGCCACAAGGAGGTCTTTCTCGCGGAGGACACCGGCCAGGCTGCGGACAAGCTCGTGGATCTGTTGGTGCCGACGGATGTGCTGTTGACCCTTGGCGCGGGAGATGTCTGGCGAATCGGCGAATCGGTTTTGAAAAGACTGAGGGGCGCATCCGGGATTTGAGTCCCGCTCGAAGTATTGCTATGCATCGATCCGGAATACCGATCTTTCCGACAGACACAACAAGCTGACCTTCGTTGCTTCCGCTTCAAGTCTTCCTTTCCACGACCGCCTTCCGGTGCGATGGTGAACAGTATCAACGGATCCAAGACCCATTTGAAAGGTACGGCAACATTTCATGAGCAGCAGCAATGACAACCGTCGGATCATTCCACGTTTGTTCATCCTTCTCGTATTGAGTGTCCTTTTCCTGTTATTCTATAGGGAACTGACCGAATGGCATTACTTCGAGACGCAAAAAATCAGGATCACCGGCAACCAACGGGTTTCGGAAAGCGAGATCCTCATTCAGGCCGGCATCGAGAAAAGAACCAACCTGGTGGCTCTTAATCTGTCAGCGGTGCGAAAGCGGTTACTGGCGCATCCCTGGATAGAGGACGCCCAGGTGGAATGGCGCGTGCCTTCTGTCGTCAGCATCCAAATCAAAGAGCAGGAGCCACTGGCGGTATTTGAGATCGGTCGGAAATACGTCGTGAATGTTCACGGAAAAATCTTCAAGGCATGGGATGGAACGGAATCGAGTGATCTTCCGGTGGTGGAAGGGCTTAAATTTTCAGACCTGGGAATTTCCGGTACGTTACACAGTATTCCTTTCAATACGGTGATGAATGTGTTACTGTCCGGAAAAACAAGCGATTGTGTCATTCCGAATGAAAGTGTCCAGCGGGTTGTCGTAGACAGAGAACTCGGCATTACGCTTTTCATCGAGCCGAGTAAAAAACTTTTAAATATCAAGGAAGTATACCTTGGCTACGAAGATTATCCCAGTAAATATGAACGGCTTCGGGGCCTGCTGGACTATCTTGAAAATCAACGGAACGGCATAACGGTTCAATCCGTGAACCTGAACGATCCCGACCGTATCGTCATTGCTCCTGACTATGATGAATCCCTGGACGAAGATGATGTGAACGAGGATGATAAAGAGGAGGTTTGAGGTGCAGACCCAGGAAGAGATTGTCGTCGGATTGGATATCGGAACAACGAAAATTTGCGCGGTGGTAGGCGAAGTCTCTGGAAACGATATTAATATCATTGGCATCGGCAATCATCCTTCGATCGGTTTGCGGAAGGGGGTTGTCGTCAATATCGAATCCACCGTAGAGTCCATAAAAAAAGCGGTCGAAGATGCTGAGTTGATGGCGGGCTGCGAAATATCCTCGGTGTATGCCGGTATCGCGGGGGGGCACATCAACGGGTTCAACAGTCGTGGAATCATTGCCATCAAAGGCTCCACGGAGATCACCCAGCAGGATGTGGATCGTGTGATCGATGCCGCGCGAGCTGTGGCGATTCCCATGGATCGTGAGGTGATTCACGTCCTGCCGCAGGAATTCATCGTGGACGATCAGGCGGGCATTATGAACCCGGTGGGCATGTCGGCCGCGCGTCTGGAGGCCAAAATTCACATTGTCACCGGCGCCGTTACCTCCGCGCATAACATCGTCAAGTGTGCCAACCGGGCGGGGCTTGATGTCAGCGATATCGTGCTGGAATCCCTGGCGTCCAGCGAAGCGGTCCTTTCGGAGGATGAGAAGGAACTGGGCAGTGCTATTCTGGATATGGGGGGCGGTACAACAGATCTGGCCATTTTTCAGGGTAAGAACATCAAGCATACCTTCGTCCTATCCTTGGGAGGGAACAATCTGACCAACGATATTGCCATCGGGCTCAGGGCTCCCCTTGCCGAAGCCGAGAAAATAAAGAAGAAATTCGGCACTTGCTCCACTCGGGGGATTCGACGGGAGGACATCATCGAAGTGCCGGGTATGGGGGGGCGACGACCGCGAAAGCTCTCGAAACAGATATTGGCGGAGATTTTGGAGCCTCGGGCGGAGGAGATCTTTACCCTCATTCTCCAGGAAATCTATCGTGCCCGAGCGGAACACTACATCAATTCCGGCATTGTGTTGACCGGAGGGTCCTCCATGCTGGAAGGCATGGCCGAGGTCGCGGAGGCTGTGTTCGATCTTCCCGTTCGTCTTGGGAAGCCCAAAAATATCGGCGGACTTGTCGACGTCGTCAACAATCCCATGTATGCCACGGGGGTCGGTCTGGTGCTCTTCGGCGCCAAGAACCGGGGGACCAATAAATTCAGAATCAGGGACAGTAACATTTTCAATCGCGTAATGCAGCGGATGAAGAAATGGTTTAAAGACATCATTTGATTCAAACAAGACTGTGTTGCAGTTTATTTAACAGGAGTTCATACACTTCAGGAGGTAGGAGCCGATGTTCAATTATGTCGAAAACGACGAAAAAACAGCGAGAATCAAGGTAATCGGTGTTGGAGGAGCGGGCGGTAACGCGGTCAACAACATGATCGATTCCGACCTTCGCGGTGTCAATTTTATCGTGGCCAATACCGATCTCCAGGCCCTGGACCTCTCCAAAGCGTCGCTAAAAATCCAGATTGGTGACAAACTGACGGAGGGTCTGGGTGCTGGCGCCAACCCTCAGATCGGCCGCGAAGCCGCGTTGGAAAACGCCGAAGCCATCCGAAATGCCCTGAAAGACAGCCACATGGTGTTTATCACCGCCGGTTTTGGTGGCGGAACGGGAACCGGCGCGGCGCCTGTGATCGCCGAGATCTGCAAAGAGCTGGGTGCGCTGACGGTCGCCGTTGTTTCCAAACCGTTTTCCTTTGAAGGCCGCAAACGGATGAACCAGGCCGAGGAGGGACTTGAGTTTATCCGGGAGGTTGCCGACACGGTGATCACGATTCCCAACGACCGGCTGCGCGGCCTGGCCTCCAAAAATGCCACCATGATCGAGATGTTTCGGAGAGCCGATGAGGTCCTTCTCCACTCCGTCAAGGGCATTACCGACCTGATCCTGATGCCGGGGCTGGTCAATCTCGATTTTGCGGATGTGAAGACAACCATGGAGAAGGCCGGCATGGCCATCATGGGCATCGGCATCGCATCAGGTGAAAATCGCGCCATCGAGGCTGCCGAGAGGGCTATTTCCCATCCGCTGTTGGAAGACCTTTCCATCGCAGGGGCTAAAGGGGTTCTCATGAACATAACGAGCACCAGCGACCTGACCATGGAAGAAATGACCGAGGCATCCGAGAGGATCTACAGCGAGGTCGGTGAGGATGCTGAAATCATTTGGGGAACCGTCGTTGATGAGTCCCTCGGCGATGAGATGCGGGTGACGGTGATCGCCACCGGCATTGGCGAGGAATCTTCGTCGGTGAGCAGCCGTCGGCGTAGCACCAAGAATTATCAGGGCGCCAGAAGCGTTTCCCGTTCCGCCAAAAAAGAGGAATTCAAACGGCAACCCTATCGTTCGGCCCCCAAGGAGCGGGGATATGCGGACTATCCCCACGCCGTTGATTACGAGGAACCTGCGTTTTTGCGTAAAAAGAAAACCGACAACGATCCCGTTCGGGACATGGGATATGCGGAGTTCGACGATAAGGACATGGATATTGACGATCTTGATATTCCGACATTCCTGAGACGAAAAGCCGACTGACGGCAATGGTAGCGGCCGCGACGAAGAAAACCAGGTTTTTGTTGCGAGAAACCTGGTTTTTTTATGTATCGGGGAAGTGGCCTGCATCAATGTTGCTCCATATTCCGGGGCCCCCGCGAAGGAAAACCCGGCAGGATCCCGTTCTCGTTCCGGTATTCCGGCAAAAGCGCGTTGAATTCAAAATCCAATCTCAACTTTCGACTTTGATAGGTCGGTGCCGGTAGGATACGGCCCGCGCCCCACGCGGTTTCGTTCAAGTGCTGCTAAAGCTTGCTCCAGGCGGCCCGGAAACGCGCTTGCGCTCAAACAGTCCGGGCCGCTGATCCGCCGCAGCGCTTAAGCGGGACTAAAACTCACCGCTGAAGGGGCGCGGGTCGCATCCTACCGGCACCTCTGTCCACTCACCATCATGAAAGTCGAAAGTTGAAATCCAATGACAAGAACACCGAAAAAAGCGGTTGCGGATGCGATCGCCGACGAAACCGGCGGGATTCTGAAAAGCTGGAACGGACGGATCCGCGTGGCGCTGGTCTATCCCAACACCTATTCGGTAGGGATGTCGAGCCTTGGATACCAGACGATATATCGGCTGATCAACCAACATTCAAATGTAGTCTGTGAAAGGGTTTTTCTGCCGGATCGATCCGAGTCCCAATCCCTGCCCCGATCAATAGAGTCCGGACACCCTCTCAGGGACTTCGACATCATCGCTTTTTCGATCGCTTTTGAGAGCGATTATTCCCATATTCTGGAAATTCTCGAAGCGGGCGCTGTTCCATTGACATCCAGTGAGAGATCCGCTGGCGACCCCTTGGTGGCGGCCGGGGGGGTGGCCTGCATGCTGAACCCGGAGCCGCTCGCGGCCTTTGTTGACTGTTTTCTCATCGGTGAGGGAGAGGCGCTGATCGATCCGTTTTTTGACCGATTCGACCCGGATGCCGACCGACGGGAAATGCTGAAGATTCTGGCAAGGGAGATTCCAGGCGTCTACGTCCCGATGTTTTACGAGGTCCGGTACAGGGAAGATGGCACCCTCAAATCGTTCTTTCCGATGGAATCGGTTCCACCCATCATTGAGCGTCGATATGTCCAAGAGCTGTCCACGGCGGTGGCCTGCAGTGCCATACTTTCGCCCCACACAACCTTTAACCGGACCTATCTCATCGAGGTGGGGAGGGGATGCTCCCACGGATGTCGTTTCTGTGCGGCCGGATATGTCTACCGACCGCCGCGATTTCAGTCCGTGGAGCGCCTGAAGGCTTGCATGGCGGAGGGTGCAGCGTTGAGCAAAAAGATCGGCCTGGTGGGGGCCGCAGTTTCGGATGTTCCAGGGATCGCATCTCTTTGCGCGGCGTATCGTAACGCCGATATCCGCATCTCCTTCAGTTCCCTGAGGGCCGACGCCCTTTCTCCGGAACTCATGAAGACCCTCCGGCAGAGCCGTGTGAAAACAGCGACCATCGCACCTGACGCTGGATCTGAGCGGTTGAGAAAGGTCATCAACAAGGGTGTTGACGAGGCGACGGTGCTTTCGGCCGCCGAGACCCTGGTAGACGAGGGGATTCCCAATCTCAAGCTCTATTTCATGGTAGGGTTGCCCACCGAGACGCCGGCGGATGTGGATGCCGTGGTGATGCTCTGCAAGCGCATCAAACATCGATTTCTGGCGTCGAGTCGTATCCGGGGACGAATGGGGGAGATCACCGTCAGCCTCAATTCCTTCGTGCCCAAGCCCATGACCCCCTTTCAATGGACGCCCATGGATGAACCGGCGATGCTGAAATGGAAGATCAAGCGGATAAATGACGGTCTGAAACGGATCTCGAATGTGAGGCTCCACCATGATGTCCCACGACATGCCTACATACAGGCGCTGCTCTCCCGGGGAGATCGGCGGGTGGCATCGATCTTGATGGGGGTGCTTCAAAACGGGGGCAACTGGGCCCAGACGCTCAAGTCGTCTCCCGTGAACGCGGATTTTTACGTCCTGAGGGCGAGAAAGACGGATGAATTGCTGCCGTGGGATTTCATCGACCATGGCATTTCCCGGTCTTTCCTGGAAGCTGAATACCATCGCGCCCTTGAGGCAAAGGCGTCGCCCCCGTGTCCGATGGCGGACGGCTGCAATCTGTGCGGAGTTTGCGCCTGATCCGTAAATCATTCAGTATCTCACCATTCGATTTCAGTGATGATGACCCGGAAGCGCTATATATCTATAATTCAACTTTCGACTTTCATGATGGTGGCCGGCACCGCCCTATGAAAATCGAAAGTTGAGTCTATAATAATAGATAGGGCATTTGGTCGCCTTTACAGGATTAGAAAAAAAAGCACTACAAATAAAAGCATCACCGAGATTGGCAGCAAGATCAGGAATCCCTTCTTGTAATCAAAGGCGTCGCCTGTGGTGCCGTACGGGCTTGATGGTGGTGCGGATTTTCCGATACCTGTCGAATTGATGAAACGATCGATATCCCTCGCCATGACCCGTTGACCGTTGGCGATGAGGATGTCGCGGCATTTCCTCAATTTTTCAGCGGCATTTTTCTGCTGGCTTCCCACCGTCAGGCGGCCGGTGGCAAAGAGATCCTTGATGTCGAGGAAGCGTTCATAGGCATCGTTGATTTCCTGCTGGTGCTTTTCGGCCAGCCGGGCTTCGCCTTCCTTCTGTTTTTCGATCTCCTGCCGGAGTTTTTGAAGCGTGCTGTCAATGGTAACCATGAATTTTTCGAGCGTTTCCCGGCGCTCTGTGTCACCAATGCTATCAAAGATCTTGATGTATCGCGCCAGGGCCGCTTTCTGTGCCATAAAAGCATCGGTGTTGGACAGGCTCACCGGCGTTACGGTATAGGTTTGGAAAACCGTGCCGGCGGTGTCGATGAGAAGCTTGGAAGCCGCCCGCCCTTTTTCCGCGATGACCCTGTCCGCGTTTCGGAGTTCGTTTTCCAGGTGTTGGACCGCCGCTTTGAGATATGCATTTTCCCTGAACTCGACACAACAGGACTCGATGATCCTGATGTCCGCCTTGATGGGTGCGAGCTGCATCAGGAATTCGATGGCATCTTTTTCATTCCCCGAAGGTTTCTCAGCGATATTGGTAACCGTTCTCCGGATATGCTGCGCCGTATCTGCCAGCCGATTGATCTCTTTCAGTTTTCGGTGGTGCTCCTCAAAAATCGTCTTCATGCCGTTGATGATGTCTGCCAGCTCCCTGTCCTTGAGGGCCATGACCGCCGCAGTGAATAAGGTCTCGAACCGTTCCTTTTTCTTGATGTATCCTGAAAAGGTTTCGGGCGGAATGCTGTCGGGAAAAAGATGAAGCTTTCCGCCTTCCCTTGACTGAAGGTGGGTGACGAATATCGGATAGAGAATGTCGGTGATGGCATTTTTCTGATGGGCGGTGACGATCTGTCGGTTCCGGTGCTCAAAGATATCGCCGATCTTAGAGATGCTTTTCGATTTCGGTACGTTGCCGATCCTGTGATCCAGTTCTGCCTGAATAACGCGGTTGAGTTCGCCGCTGATTTTATGATATTTTTTATTGGATTTCATAATGGCGCGCCTCTTGATCAAATAAAACAGCCCCGTAGGTTATCAGGGCTGTGTTTGGTAGCGGGTCTGCTGATGGAAAATGAGGAGGTCACCGCAGCGCTTCGATATAATACTGTCGTCGAGATTTGCGTACGGCGGCGTTGAACCTGCGGATGCGTTCGCCGTGGCATGCGACCAGGATGTCGAGATTTTTTTTCATGAACGGTGAGTAGCCTTTTGTCGCCAGCTTGATCATAAGCTTTCGACCTTTGGCAAGCTCCCTGATGTCGTCTTTCAGGCGGCCTTTGCGATATTCCATGTCGTGATGCGCTTCAGTGGTGAGATCGGCTAAAATCGCATCGGCAGCAGCGATGGGATTGGATTCGGCATCGTGACGGAATTCCTGTTGGCAGGCGTCCTCATAGCGCTGGATATCCAAAAAGGTACTGTTGAGTTGTTCGATTTTTTTGCCCTTGCCGTTCAATTTGAGCAAGGTCGTGGGGCGCGCCGCTATCCGCTCCTGGACAATGGCCAGGTAACGGCTGGCTTGGGCTACAGGGGGGACATTCTCGCGAAAAACTTGCTGTATCTTAAAAGACTGTTTCAGACATTCCCGGATCAATCCGATTTCGTTTTCGATACTGAGAAGAAGTTCGATCTGATACTTTCTTAGCTTTCTGAAGTAAAGCGGCGTCTTGTCGGCGGCCGACGGTGTCCGCTTCGCCTGGCTGTTCACGCGAAAATGGAAATTAGCGATACGGCTGACGGCAAGGGTCGAGCAGGTCTGGAGACGGGCCGCCTCGTGAAGTATGTGCTGAAAGGTCTCGTTCTGTTCTCTGCAAGAGGCAGCTTGACGGTGTGTCGAGAGTCCGTTTTTCAAATGCAAACACTCCGACGCACCGACAAACGCATCCACCTTGGCAAGAAAGTGATTGACATCGATGCCTTGGACGGCATCGACGATGTCCTGGAGGGTGACCTCTTCCATTCAGCATCCCTGGGGTGCGAACAGCCTCGTCAGCTGTTTTTGTTGATCAATCTCTCGATTTCTTCGCGGTTGTCCTTGATTTGTTCCAGTCTCAGCTGGTCGTTTCGACGGTAGACGTTTTCGGCATCCTTCAAAGCATTGTACTCCATTTCCCATTGAGGGCTTGCGGTCATCTGGTCCCCCACAAGAGAAGCATACCGGCCCAGAACCTTGTTTCCGTCCTCGATACTGTCGACGATCATCACCATCGACTGGGTGACCCGGGCAACACCGGAGCATATCTGGGACACGTTTTCAACGGCGACTTTCATATGCTCGGCGCCGGCGGCGAATTTGTCGACCATGTTGACGTGAAGATCGCCCCGCTCCTTGAAGTCATTGATGAGCTTTCGGTAGCTTTTCAAGGCGTTCTGATACTTTACCCCCATATCGATGTTGGTCTTGTACTTCAACTCCATTCCCTGGCTTTCCCTCAGGGCCATTTCAATGTGGTCCCTCACTTTTTCGACCTCGGCATATCGATCGTCGATCAGGGACATGGATTCGTGGATGGGAATGAGTTCCCTGAGCTGATCCTCGAGTTCACGGCTGTGCTTGACCTGATCATTGTAAGCACGACGGTCGGTGTGTATCTGATCCGTAAATGCGTCGTTGACCTCGGTCAGGTTTTTGACGATGCTGTCGACCTCGACGACGGTCGATCGAAGCCCTTCGTTCAATCCCTTCAGGCTTTTGATATATTTCTCAATCATGCCTCTGAACTCGGTGATCATGACCTCATCGGCGGTGCGGGGGACTTCCTTCTTTACGATGTCGTAGTCGGTGTAGGTCTCCATCTCCTGCTCTTTGAAACCGAGGGCGACCAAGCTCTTGTCGATGAGGTTGTATCTGACCGGTCGTTCACGCTCCACCGGTATTTTTTCCTCGATGATCTTGTTGGTTCTCGAGGCGATGATTTGCTTGATGCCGTCTTCGATGACCTTGATCTCGTCGACCACGTTCTGCAAATTTTGGGCCTTGAAGGGAGATGATGTTACCTCGGTGTTCTGATAATTCTGATAATAAGGTGTCGGGGGCGGACGATGGCTCTGAGGTGTTTTTCCGGTGTCTTCCGAGGTGGAGATCTCCGTATATTTTTCAATGATCCTGTTGAGTTTCTGGTTCACATCGGCGGCGCCGGCGGTGTCGTCGACGGTGTTCTTCTCACGCGCTATTTCCATAACACACTTTACCTCCTCGATTTTGCTATTGGGTATACACGAGACACCCGCTGCCGTCAACAGGAATGCTCCTGGTAATCATCCTTATTTTACAAGCTATTACAGCTATTTCATAATTCAAGGAATGAAAAAATATCTTGAAACTTTTATTCTGCTGTGTTAGGCGATATCCGGTTTAAGACTACGCCCACTCTATAAAACCACTGATTTGAAACGATTTGAAAGGAAGTGACAAAGATGACTTCAAATGCAAGCAAGGAATTAAAGCTGGCTTACGGCATCGCGATGGTGTTGCTGATCGTGGGTGTTTTAAGCTACACGGCGTTTTCGGCAAAAGCGCCGGACGAACCGCTCCGGATCGTTTTCACGGGCGCAGGGGGTAGCGTCGTGTTTGATCATGCCACCCATGCCGCCGGATATGATCTCACCTGTACGGCTTGTCACCACCATCCGCAGGATCCCGGTGAAGGTGCGGCAATGCTTGCATGCAAGGCCTGTCACGTCGTCCCGGATGACGGGTCGCTTCCGAAGGCTTGCCTGGATTGTCATGGAGAAGATGAAGTGGGTGTTGAATCGATGCCCAAGCAGACGGATGCGTTTCATTCCCAATGTATCGGCTGTCACAAGGAAATGGGCGCTGGCCCCGTGGAATGTGCCGCTTGTCATGGGTTGTAAGCCTGCGGCGATGTGCCTGTCGGATGTAGAGTCCTTTCACCTCAAAAAGGCTAAAAAAGGGTTGGAGTATGCTGAATACATCATTTTTTGCGAAGAAGCCCCGGTTTGAATATGAGACGGCCGGAAGCACGCCGGCGGAATCCGAGAGCATCCCGATGCCGGATAGGGCAACTTTTTTCTTGAAAAAACCCCTGGACGGTAAGACAGCAATCATGCTCAAGATCGGCGACCGGGTCAAAACCGGTCAGAAGATTTCTCCATTTCCGGAAACCGACATCTATGCGATCTCTTCCGTGACCGGAACCATCACTTCCATCACGCCCTACACGGGCGATTACGGTCAACTTTACACCGCCGTTTCCGTGGCAACCGAAAGCAAGGACGATTTTGACGACGGTTTTGCCGCCGCTCTCGATACCGAAGGGATAGAGGCTGCCAGAGCCTACCTCGCCACGATACCCGGCGCCTCCGCGACAGACCTTTTTCCCAATACCGATTCTCCCGTTGACACCATCGTGATCTGCGGTGTTGAAAAAGATCTTTTGATGGCCACCAATCAGTTTGTCATGAAAACCAATATCGCTTTCATGAATGCCGGTATCAGCGCCCTCAAAAAGATCACCGGCGTCCACAAGGTCGTCATTGCACTTCCCCAGAGCCTCATGGCGGATGCCGGCGGCGTCGGCGGAGCGTCCGGCGTCGAGTTGAGGGTGATTGATACGGCATATCCCGCCGCTCTTCCCCGAATGATCATGAAGAATATTATCGGCAAGCCCGTTCCGGCGGACAAGACCTGTAGAGATCTGGGCGTCTCCTTTATCAGTGCCGAGGCGGTGACATCCATCGGTAGAGCCGTTCAGGAGCGAAAAATTCCCGTGACCAAAACCTTCACGCTGATCAACAAAGATCTGAGCAGACGGATGGTCAGCGCCAGGATCGGGACACCGGTGAGCGACATCTTCAAGGCCTTCGACATCACGCTGCTGGAAAAGGATCGCGTTATTATCGGCGGCCCCATGACCGGCGCCGCCATCTACACCGAGGATCATCCCGTGTGCCCCGATACCGATGCCCTGATGATTCAGGACAGCAGGGATATTCCCATGGTGGCGGACACTCCGTGTATCAACTGCGGCGAATGCATACGGATCTGCCCTGCAGACATACCGGTCAACATGCTGGTTCGATTTCTGGAAGCCAAGCAATATGAAGACGCAGCGGATATGTACGATCTCTATTCTTGCGTCGAGTGCGGTCTGTGCAGCTTTGTCTGTGTATCGAAGATACCGATTTTTCAATATATCAGGCTTGCGAAATACGAACTGGACAGGATTCGCAAGGAGGAGGAGGCCGCGAATGTTTAATCAGAAAAAATTTGTCGTTTCCCACGCGCCGTTCTGGCATAACGGCAGCAATATCACCGGGAGAAGCTATAGTATCCTGCTTGCCGCCCTGCCGGCCGTGTTTATCAGCATCTATTTCTATGGATGGTCGGTCATTGGGATTGTAGCGCTGTCCATCTCATCCGCCATGTTGTGGGAAGCGGTCTACAACCGCATTGCCCGGCAGCCGGAAACCATCGTCGACGGCAACGCCGCGCTCATCGGCCTGATGATCGCCATGTTACTGCCGCCGAGCCTGCCTTGGTGGATAGTGGTTGTGGGGACTTTTTTTGCGGTCATCGTGGGTAAACAGATTTACGGCGGCATTGGCGGGAACCCGTTCAACCCCGCCGTTCTGGCATTCGCGATTCTGACGGTTTCCTGGCCGGATTATCTCAATTTCAGCGCCGCAGTGGCTCATTATGATGTTGATTTTTCCGCATTCTATCCGCTGGCGGCGGTCAAACATGCCGGACTCCACACCGATCTGTTCAGCGTGAAGGAAGTGGCGGCCTCTTACAACGCCATGGATCTGCTGCTGGGCAAGCAGTTGGGCGGCATTGGAACCACTTTTGGGATGGCCCTGATTCTGGGCGGCCTCGTACTGATCATCCGCGGTTTCATCCGTTGGGAAATTCCGGTTTCGTTTCTCGCAGGGGTATTTTTGACGGCAACGATGTTTTACGCGGTAGACCCTTCCCGGTATGCTCCTCCAGTCTTTCACCTCCTGACCGGATATACGCTGTTCGGGGCTTTTTTTCTGGCCACTGAAGACTCGTCGTCGCCGGTGAACTTCATTCCAATGCTGATCTACGGCGCTCTCGGCGGTATCATGACCGTTCTGATCCGAAATATCGGTATTTATGCCGACGGCGTGATTTATGCCATACTGGTCATCAACCTCGTAAACCCGCTTCTGGATAAAATCAGACCCAAAGCGCTAGGAAAGGTGGTTTAACGATGCGAGATATGATTAAAATGGTTGTCGTGCTGACGGCTTTGGCCGCCTTTTCCGGAGGACTGCTCGCTGCTGTTCGGGATAACACCAAGGACCAAATCGAGAATCAACAACTGACGTTCGTCAAGGGTCCTGCCCTGAAAAGTATTTTTAAGGATGCCTCCAACGATCCAATTTCAGATCGTTTTAAAATCACAGACGGCGACGTTGAACGAAGTGTTTTTGTCGGCGTCATCGACGGCAAACCCAAAGCGGTGGCTCTGGAAAGCTACGGCAAGGGCTACGGTGGCGACGTCGGCCTGATGGTAGGCATCGACATGGAATCCGATACCATTCTAGATGCCGGGGTGACGACCCATGCGGAAACCCCCGGCATGGGGGCGAAGGCCAAAGAGGATCCCGGCTTCACCGAACAGTTCAAGGGTGCATCGGTCAAGGAACCGGTTAAAATAACGGGTGACGGCGGAAGCGTCAGCGCCATCAGCGGAGCGACAATCACCTCCCGCGCCGTGTGCGCTGCGGCCACGGATGTCGGCGCGATCTATACACGGCTGAAGCCTCAAATCGAGGAAAACCTTAAAGCCTTAAACAAATAGAGGGAGAGAATACCGATGGCCAAGTCAATCGCTCAAGAATTTGTCAAGGGATTGTGGGACGAGATACCGCCGTTTCGGCTGGTCCTCGGCCTCTGTCCTGCCCTAGCCGTTACCAAGTCGGTTGAAAACGGCATCGGCATGGGGCTGGCGACGACCTTCGTGCTCGTGGGCTCCAACCTGCTGGTATCCATGTTGCGAAAGGTTATTCCTTCCAAGGTGCGCATCGCCTGCTTTATCATTGTCATCGCCACCTTTGTCACTGTTGTCGAACTTCTCATGCAGGCTTTTACCTATCCACTGTTTTTGAAGCTGGGTATCTTCATTCCCCTCATCGTTGTCAACTGCATCGTGCTCGGGCGCTCGGAGGCCTTTGCGGCCAAGAATCCGGTACTCCCATCCATGGCGGACGGCCTGGGGATCGGTATCGGGTTTACTCTGGCCCTCGGGGCCTTGGGCGCCGTACGGGAAATTCTGGGCTATGGGACCGTTTTGGGATACGATGTGTTCGGTCCTTCCTATGAACCGTTTTCCTTCATGGTGGAGGCCCCTGGCGCTTTTGTCGGTCTTGGGCTGATGCTCTGTCTCATGAACCTGGTCGGAAAAAAATAGGAGAAGATAGATGGGTGACTATATCGTCCTTGCCGTAAGCTGTATCCTCGTCAATAATATTCTCTTGGCCCAATATCTGGGGAACTGCCCGTTTATGGGAACCTCCAAGAAGATGGAAACGGCGGTAGGCATGGCCATGGCCGTCGTGTTCGTCCTCGTGATGGCCGGCGTTATCACCTGGATCGTGGATACCTACGTTCTCAAACAATTTGAGCTGGAATACCTCCGGACCATATCCTTTATCGTGGTCATTGCATCCTTGGTCCAGTTCGTGGAGATGTTCCTGAAGAAAAGTATTCCGGCCTTATATGCGGGTCTTGGCATATTTCTGCCCCTGATCACCACCAACTGTGCAGTCATGGGTGTCTGTCTGATCAATATTAATGAAGAATACACCTTCATGCAGGCACTGGTGGCATCCTTTGCCTACGCGGTAGGCTTCGGCCTGGCTCTCGTGCTGTTTGCCGGCGTGCGTGAGCGAATTCTCCTGGCAAGGGTTCCGAAGCCCCTTCAAGACACCTCCATCGCCCTGGTGACGGCGGGGATTCTTTCCCTGACATTTTTCGCCTTCAAGGGAATGGTTTAACGGCAGGTTTCCGCCTGGCGGATTATTCCAGCGGAAAAGGCTGAAACGGAGTTACATAGAGGAGTAAACATCGTGACGGAAGCTATTTTAGTCATGTTGGGATTCGGTGCCGTATGTGGCACGGTTCTAAGCCTTGCGTCAAAAATTTTTTATGTCTATGAAGATCCTCGCATCGCCGAGGTCGAGTCCAATCTCGCGGGCGCTAACTGCGGGGGGTGTGGGTATGCCGGATGCTCGGCGGCGGCCGCCGCCGTCGTGTCGGGGAAAGCGCCTCCCAACGTCTGCATTGTCTCCGGTCCCGAACTCGTTGCGAACGTCGCTAAAGTGATGGGCATGGACGTCGGTACGGCCGAACCTCTCAAGTCGCTCAACACCTGTGACGGCGGATTCCGTGCGGATGACAAATTTCATTATATGGGCGTTCAGACCTGCGCGGCCGTATCGGCGATGTATGGGGGTAAACGCGAATGCCGGGTCGGCTGCCTCGGCTACGGGGACTGTGTGCGGTCGTGCAAATTTGACGCGATCCACATGGGGCCCGATGGATATCCCATCGTGGACGAGGTCAAATGCGTGGGATGCGGCGCCTGTGAAAAGGCGTGCCCCAAGAGCATTCTTACGGTGAGAACCCTGTCCCAGCGACTGCTCGATATCAACAAAACCGAGGATGCCCTGGCGCCCTGTCAGCAGACCTGCCCTGCGGAAATCGATATCCCGATGTACATCGAGTGCATCACCAAAGGGGATTACGAAGGCGCGGTTCATACCCTCCGCCTGAGAAATCCCCTGATTCTCACCTGCGGGCGGGTCTGTCCGCATCCCTGTGAGGATTACTGCCGCAGGGGTATCGAAGACGAACCGGTATCCATCAACCAGCTGAAACGATTCGTAGCCGACTTCGAGATGAATTCCGGCACGCGATTTCCCATCAGCTGCGCACCTGAAACCGGTAAGAAGGTCGCCGTTATCGGCGGCGGCCCTGCCGGGCTGAGCTGTGCCTTCTTCCTGAGGCGGGTAGGGCACGACGTGACCATTTTCGAGGCGATGCCCCATCTCGGCGGTATGGTCCGTTACGGTATCCCAGAATATCGGCTTCCCAAAAAGACCCTGGATTGGGAAATTCAAGGCATCCTTAATCTCGGGATCGAAGCCCGCACGAATATGCGATTCGGCAGGGACTTCAACATGGGGACCCTGAGCTATGAGGGTTTCGACGCAGTGTTCTTCGGTATTGGCGCCTGGAGCGATTATACCTTGGGTATCAAGGGCGAGGACGCCTCGGGCGTCTACACCGGCATTAATTTTCTTTCACGATTTGCCGGCGGGGAAAAGATCCCCGTTGGCAAGAAATGCGTCGTCGTCGGCGGCGGCAACACCGCCATCGACTGTGTTCGCACCTTGGTGCGGCTCGGCGCGGAAGAGGTGACCCTGCTTTATCGGAGAACCCGGAAGGAGATGCCGGCCAACGTCGTGGAGATCGAAGCTGCCGAGCATGAAGGTGTGAAATATCATTTTCTGGCGGCACCCACCAGGGTCGTGAGCGACGAGAACGGGAATGCTACTCATCTGGAATATCTCAAGATGGAGTTGGGTGAACCCGATGCCAGCGGTCGTCGTCGTCCGGTGCCTGTCGAAGGATCGGAAACCCTGATCGAGGCGGATATGATCATCAGCGCCATCGGCCAGCGCCCAGACGTTTCGTTCCGGGAGGGGGCCAAGTCATTGGAGGATCTTATCATCACGCGGTGGAACACCCTGGACAACGATCCCATAACGCTTCAATGCAGTATCCCCAAGATATTCACCGGCGGCGACTCCGCTACGGGCGCGTCCCTGGTGGTCGAGGCCATCGGCGGCGGCCGGCGGGCCGCGCGATCCATTCATCAATATCTGATGGGCGAATCGGTCAAACCCCCGGAGAACGTTCTTTTCAAGACGCATATTCCGGAATCACTGTTCGAGCATGTGGACGGGGTAATTCCCAGCGAGAGAGCCCGGATGCCAGAGTTACCGGTGGCCACCCGGATCAAAACCTTCGAGGAGGTTGATCTGGTGTTGCCGGAGGAAAGCGCCCTCAACGAAGCGTCCCGGTGCATGAACTGCTGTAGATTGTGTTACAATAAGGATACCCTGAAGACAGCCGCTTAAGTTTTATTTCTCAAAGGCGTTCAGCAACAAAAAGGTCGCACCCCAGTCTCAGACTGAGGTGCGACCTTTTTTCATGACATATAACAGCGTGGCAGAGAGGACGAAAGCGTTTACATCAATATCCAATATAGATCATACACCGGGATAAGCCCCTCCGAGGGCGTTTATCAGTTCAAGCATATCTGGGGGAGGGGGCGCTCTGAAAGACATCTTGACGCCGCTTTCAGGGTGTTTGAAGCGGATTGCCAAGGCATGCAGCATCTGCCGGGGGACGGGTTGAATCAAACGGCGGACTTTTGGCGAGTGGTTCCCCAAATTTTGGGGACCATAGAGCGGGTCCCCGATAACGGCGTGATGGATGGCGGAAAAATGGACGCGAATTTGATGGGTGCGACCGGTCAGCAGGTCAACCTCGAGAAGGGCCGCTTCGACGAGATGCTCGAGGCATCTCCAACGGGTCAAAGCATTTCTTCCGAATCTGGCGGTGACGGCCATTTTTTTTCGGTTTGCGGGGTGGCGGCCGATGGGCTGGTCGATGAATCCCGAAGTATCCGTCATGTGACCATGAACCAGAACCAGGTATTTTTTTGTGACTGCTCGGGATTTGAACTGAGAGGATAGATCGGCTTGGGCGTCGGCGTTTTTGGCAACAATCAAGATGCCGGTTGTATCTTTGTCCAGGCGGTGAACAATGCCGGGGCGAACCTCGCCGCCGATACCCGAAAGATCCGGACAATGGTGGAGCAGGGCGTTGACGAGGGTGCCGGAGGAATGACCTGGCGCCGGATGTACCACCATCCCCGCGGGTTTGTTCAGAACGATCAAGGCGTCATCCTGATAAATGATATCGAGCGGAATGGGTTCAGGCTGGATATCGATTCTCTCCGGCTGAGGTATTCGTGCAAGGATTTCGTCGCCAGGGCGAATCCGGTGGCCCGGCTTTGTTTTGCGCTTGAAGAGGGTGATCCGTCCAGTGCGGATCAACTGGGCGGCATAGGAGCGAGAGCATCCCGGAACAATCGTCGTCAAAAAGGCATCGAGCCGAAGGCCGGCGGCCTGGTCATCGGCGATGATCCGGAACTCGTCAGCAATATCAATCATAGAGGGAGGATGCGCAGGCGTCAGGAAATAAAAAGAGATTCGATTTCGGTAAGAATCGTCTGCTCGTCGGTTTCTTTGGCTGTGGAGAGTTCCTTGACCAGCAATACCTGGGCTGTATCGTAAAGCTTGCGTTCTCCAAAGGAGAGGTCTTTCGACATTTTCAGGAGAAAAAGATCTCGATATACCTCGGCCACCTCATAGAGAGAACCGGTTTTAATCTTTTCCATGTATTCCCGGTATCGACGATTCCAGGTCTGGTTGTCCAACTGGCTCTCTTGCCGGTCAGACATGACCTTGTATATATCGGGGATTTCAGTTTTGCTGATGACGTCACGCAAGCCGACGGACTCGACGTTCCATGTCGGGATCATGATCACCATATCGTTTTCAAGGACCTTCATGATATAAAAATCGTGGGTTTCGCCGCCCACAACCTTGCTCTCGATAGATTCAATGCGACCGACTCCGTGAGCCGGATAGACCGCCAGATCGCCGACCTGGAATCGACGCGTTTTGCTGTTGTGCGCCGAAATGCTTTCGGTATGATTCTTGGCCTTTTTGTCGTTCATTCCACCACCAGTATAAGATATTAAAAACACACCTCATCGACCGGCCGAGAAAAGCGTAGAAATGAGGCTGAGATCGCTGAGGGTATTTGGATATGAGAACAAATTTCTCATTTTATATCATACATATAATAAACAAGCAAATAAAAAAGGATTGGCGCCGGACTAGGGCGCCAATCCTTTTGGATATTCAGTTGAGATCCGGGTGCATCTAACCTACATCAGGAAAGGCACCATCAGCAGCGCGACAACGTTGAGAATCTTGATCATCGGGTTGACAGCCGGTCCGGCGGTGTCCTTGTATGGATCGCCGACGGTGTCACCGGTAACGGCAGCCTTGTGAGCGTCGGAACCCTTGCCGCCGAGATGACCGTCTTCGATGTATTTTTTGGCGTTGTCCCATGCGGCGCCGCCGGTAGTCATGGAGAGTGCCACGAAAACGCCGGTGACAATGGAGCCGATGAGCAGCCCACCGAGGGCAACCTTACCCAGGATAAAACCGACCAGGAGAGGAGCGACGACCGGCAGAAGAGCGGGAATCAGCATCTCCTTCAGGGCGAACTTGGTGACGATGTCGACGCAGGCGCCGTAATCGGGTTTGGCGGTGCCTTCCATGATGCCTGGGATTTCGCGGAACTGACGACGTACCTCATCGACAACTGCGCCGCCGGCGTTGCCGACCGCTTTCATTGCGATGGAGGCGAACAGGTAGGGCAACAGACCACCGATGAAAAGGCCGATGATAACGTTGACATCGGAAAGATCGAACTTGATCGCTTTCTCAGCCCCTTGAATCGTGAACTCCATAACGTAAGCGGCAAAGAGAACCAGAGCGGCCAGACCGGCGGAGCCGATGGCATAACCCTTGGTGACGGCCTTGGTGGTGTTTCCAACGGCGTCCAGCGGATCGGTGACGGCGCGAACGCTGTCGTCCATTCCGGCCATCTCGGCGATGCCGCCGGCATTGTCGGTGATGGGACCGTAGGCGTCAATGGCGATGACCATGCCGGTCATGGAGAGCATGGACATGGCGGCCATGGCGATACCGTAGAGTCCGCCAAATCTGTGAGCCAAGAAAATGGCCAGGCAGATAGTCAACACTGGGGCCGCGGTAGCCTGCATGGAAACGGCAAGGCCGGAGATGATGTTGGTGCCGTGGCCGGTGGTGGAGGCTTCGGCGATGCTTTTCACCGGGCCGTAGATGCCGGTGTAGTATTCAGTGATGATGACGATGACCACGGTCAGGACCAGACCGATCAGGGTGCAGTAATACAGGTTCATGGCAGAGATGCCGGGGATGTCGGTCATGAACTTGGTGCAGGCATAATAAAATGCGACGGCTGCGATGATAGCGGAGCCGAACATTCCTTTATACAGCGCACCCATGATATATTCGCTTTTGCCGAGACGAACGAAGAATACCGCGATGATCGAGGCGATGATGGAAATAGCGCCAAGGATCAGCGGGAACTCGGTAGCCATCAAAATTTTCGGGAAGAGCAGGTGGCCGATCAGCATGGCCGCAACCGCCGTGACCGCATAGGTCTCGAACAGGTCGGCGGCCATACCGGCGCAGTCGCCGACGTTGTCGCCGACGTTGTCGGCGATGGTGGCGGGGTTTCTCGGATCATCCTCGGGAATACCCGCCTCGACCTTGCCCACCAGGTCGGCACCGACATCGGCACCCTTGGTGAAGATGCCGCCGCCGAGCCGTGCGAAGATGGAGATGAGACTGCCGCCGAAGCCGAGGGCCACCAGGGCAATGACGTCATGGGTGAAGTAGTAGTAACCGGAGACAGAGGTCAGGGCAAGGCCGGCCACGATCATGCCGGTAACGGAGCCGCCTTTGAAGGCCATGGCCAACCCTGCGGCTAGTCCATTTTTGGCGGCTTCGGCTGTTCTGACGTTGGCCAGAACGGATACCCTCATGCCGATATAGCCGGCGCAGAAGGAGGCCACCGCGCCGATCAGAAAACCCAGGGCGGTTTTGACGCCCATGGTGGCAAAAATAACAGCAAAAATGATGATGCCGGCAATGCCCATGCTTTTCATCTGCCGGTTGAGGTAGGCAATTGCGCCCTCCTGGATGGCTCCGGCAATTGCTTGCATTTTCTCATTTCCTGCGGGAGCACCCTTGACGATTCCTGCCAACACGATGGCAAAAACGATTCCGAGCGCTCCGACCAGTGTGCATGTCAGGGCTACATTGTTCGATACAAATTCCATTTTACCTCCATCCAAATACTAAGTTAGGTTTTGAGTATTACGGTTGAACCTGTTCATACCTTCCTTTGTGCCTTTGCAAAGGACCGTAACGGCCGCCTCCCGCCCCTTTTCGATGAACCGGGGCAGTTGCTCGAGCTCCTCCGGCGTAAATCCTCCGAGTACATGATCTACGACGTCGACGCCGGGTTCCGGTCGGCCAATGCCCATGCGAAGACGATTGAAAGCACCGCTTCCCAGGGCATTCATCAAAGATGCAATACCTCGATGTCCCCCATGACCTCCTTTCTCTTTTATTTTAATTCTGCCGAAGGCGAGATCGATGTCGTCGTGAATGACGATCATGTCCTCGACGGTCAGCCCAAACTCTTCCACAAGCAAAAGAACCGGAGGTCCGCTCCGGTTCATAAAAGCCATTGGTTTTGCCAGAACGGCCCTGCAATTGCCGATATTTCCGCGACCGATCATAAGGTCGCTTTGCATCTCATTCATTGAAACGGAAAAGGTTTCTGCGATAAGGTCTATTACCATAAACCCGACGTTATGCCTGGTATGTTCATACGCCTTCCCCGGATTTCCCAACCCTACAATCAGATGGCGGGGAGCAGTCAATTAGGCTTCTTCAACTGTCTGATCGGAGGCTTCGGTTTCCTCACCCAACGCTTCTTCGCCTTCGCCAACCTCTTCCGGTCGACCGCTCAAAATGGTCAACACCGTAAAGTTCACGTCATGGGGAAATTCGATCCCCTCCTCGACGGGTATATCTTGAATGTGGATGGAGTCGCCCATGTCCAGATCGGTGATATCGATGACGATTTCCTCGGGCATCTGGTTGGGGTAGCAGAGCACCTCGAGTTCGCGGCGAATGATTTGAACCATTCCGCCGTTTTCCACGCCAATGGATTTCCCGGTAACGGTGACCGGAGCCGTGGCGCGGATTTTACGGTCCATGGCGATCTCATAAAAATCAGCGTGAATCATGTCCCGTGAAACCGGATGCACTTGAAGATCCTTGATCATGGCGGTCTTCTGCTGGCCTTCGGCGTTGTCGATGACGAGCTTCAGAAATACCTGGCTTCCGCTTCGGTTCTTGACAGCCTTCTCGAGATCAGCCGTATCAATGGACAGGGCCAGCGTTTCAGCGCCTGGACCGTACAGTACGGCCGGAATCTTTCCGGCGGTCCGAAGGCGGCGTGACGGCCCCTTCTTTCTCCCTGTTCTGACATTTGCTTTGAGATCGATGAATTCCAAAAAAGCCTCCTTAAATGATGAACCGGCGCATGTTACCGGTTTTTTGCGAACCGTAGGTTATACAAAAAGTGATGTGACCGAATCGCCCTCATGGCTGCGAATGATCGCCTCGCCGAACAGTTTGGAAATGGTAAGCACGGAGATTTTGTCGCAGGTCTTCGCATCCTGACCGAGCGGTATGGTGTCCGTGACGACAATGCTTTTGAGGTCCGAATTTCGGATCCTGTCGATCGCGGGACCCGATAGCACTGGATGAGTGCAACAGGCATGAACCTCTTTGACACCGTTTTTCACCAAGGCACCGGCGGCTTCGGTCAATGTCCCTGCTGTATCCGCCATGTCGTCGAGAATGATGCCAACTTTGTCTTTGACGTTGCCGATGACCGCCATGGCTTTGGCTTCGTTGGGAGCCTCCCGCCGCTTGTCGATAATAGCCAGTCCGGCATCCAGACGTTTGGCAAAAGCCCTCGCGCGCTCGACGCCGCCGGCGTCGGGCGAAACAATGACGACTTCTTTAAGGTTGAACTTCGACCGGATGTGATCCAGTACGACCGGCGTAGCGAAAAGGTTGTCGACGGGGATATTGAAAAACCCTTGGATTTGTCCCGCGTGAAGGTCCATGGTGATAACCCGGTCAGCTCCGGCCATCGTGATCATGTCGGCGACAAGCCTCGCGCTGATGGGTACTCGAGGCGCCACCTTTTTATCCTGGCGACCGTAGCCGTAGTAAGGGATGACCGCAGTCACCCGCTTGGCTGAGGATCGCTTGCACGCGTCAAGCATCAGAAGCAGTTCGACCAGATTGTCGTTGACCGGGCGACAGGTTGATTGAACCACAAAAACATCCCTGGCGCGGATGTTCTCGTTGATCTCGATTTGGACCTCGCCGTCGCTGAAGGTTTTGACTTTTGCCCCTCCCACGGGAAGCTCAAGATAACGACAGATCTTGGTGGTTAAGTCTGGGTTGGAGTTTCCCGAAAATATGATGATCTCGTTGTTCATCCTAACAGTTCCGTAATCCTTGAATCCCTGTGTGTTGCGGGTGATCCAAAATGGCTGGGGCGGGAGGATTCGAACCTCCGAATGCAGGAACCAAAATCCTGTGTCTTACCGCTTGACGACGCCCCAACATGTTATCCTTAACGGCTACCCGTTCGGCTGCACGAGCAACTCAGCGGCATACAGCGTCCAATTCATCGACGTTGAAAGCATGCGCATCGCATGATCCCTTTTTTCGGCCGTTTCGAAAAGGCCGAAGACCGTCGGTCCACTGCCTGACATCAATGCGCCGACTGATCCATGGTTCATAAGAGTCGTTTTTGCCGCTTCAATCTCGGGGAACTGACGAATCGTTACCGTTTCAAGATCGTTGCAGAGATATCGCAAGATGTCAAAATCTTGTCTATTCTCAAGGGCAAAACTTGTATTGGCTTTTTTACAATTTGTCAATCCCAAATTGAGGTTTTTGTACACATCCGCCGTGGAGACGCCGAAGGGGAATGCCGTCAATACCAGAAAGAAACGGCGAAGACCTTCAAAGACCGTGAGGTGTTCGCCGACACCGTCGGCGATGGCGGGCCGACTCAGGATAAAGAACGGTACATCGGTGCCCAGAGACAGCCCCATCTCCATCAGCACCCCCATGGAAAACGGCTGACCATAGTGACGGTTCAGGGCGTTCAGCACGGCGGCGGCATCACTGCTTCCACCGCCGAGACCCGCGGCAACCGGAATCCGTTTCTCGAGTGAGATATGAACGCCCTCTCTTGTCTTCAGACGGTCGAGAAAGCATGCGGCCGCACGCCAGGCCAGATTGGTCTCATCCGATGGAATCCCCGAATGATGACACGTCAGTTGAATATCCCGCTTGTGGAAGCGCAGCGCCAGTGTATCGAAAAGTGTTACGGGACACATGAGGCTGTAGAGTTCGTGATAACCGTTCGGCCGCCTTCCTGTTATGTGCAGAAAGAGATTGATCTTGGCCGGGGCGAGCACCCGGATCTCTTCAGCACGGGTCTGTGAACGAGATTTCATCGTCCTCCGGCGTTATTGGGATACATTGATGACCATAAAGCCCTGGCCGACCCATCGAATGAGAACATGAGGCATGGCATCCTGGGATGCGCCGCACGGCTGAATCAACCCACTTCTTTGACGTATATCATCCGCAAATCGTAGAGAATATGCTTCAACATATCCCGTTCCTGATCGGTCAGGTTCCCCCGAGTCTTTTCCTCGAGCATCCCCAGGATATCGATGGTCTGCTTTGCCGCCGCCAGATTTTTTGTTTTTTCTCCCGAGGCCGGATCGTCCAGAACGCCTAGATGCACGAGAACCGAAGAATTGAGCGAAAAAATGAACATGGAAAAATCTATTTTCGGCAGGGGGAAGGACCCGGCCTCTTTCCCGGCGGCTTCGTAGGCTTTGGCCATTTGGGCATCGGATTTCCTTTTTGAAGACGGCTCTTTTGCCGCGGTGTCTTTCTCCTCAGCCATTTTGACCTCCTTCATGGTTGGGTGCGTTGGGATGGCACCCGCGCGGCCGAAACCCTGTTTGCGGTAATTTCGCCGCGCGGATAAACGTTTGGTTACAACTCGAGCGGAATGACGACTTTCACCAAAGGCAGATTCTTCAGTTCCTCAATCACGTCGGGCGGAATCGGCGTATCGGTTTCGAGGAAGATGATATTCCGATCGCCGTCTTCTCCCTCGCCGACCTGTTCCTGTCCCACCTGCATGCGTCCGATGTTGATGTTGTTTTTGCCGAGGGTCATCCCGATACTGCCGATGGCTCCCGGCCGATCAAGGTTGTGAATGATGGCAGAGTGGCCGTGAGGCGTCATTTCAAGTCGAAAATTGTTGATTTTGACGATGCGCGGGTCGTTTTTGCCAAAAACGGTGCCGGCTAACGCCATACTCATCTCCGTCGTTTCCGTTGTCAGCCGAATCAGATTGAGGTAATCCTCAGCGTCGGCACTGGTGGTTTCGGAAACTTTGATCCCTCGATCCTTGGCGATGATGGGGGCGTTGACCGAATTGACCATGTCCTTGACCATCGGCGTGAGGAGACCCTTGATGATGGCGGTGGATACCGGAGAAAGGTCAAGCCCCTGGAAGTCCCCCATGTATTCGATGGTGACCCCCTTGACAGGGCCGCAGATCAATTGAGACATCAGGCAGCCCATGCGATCTCCCAACGCCAAAAAAGGGCGCAGTTTTGTGAGAAGGTCTCCGGTGACCGATGGGACGTTTACCGCGTTTGCGATGGTACCGGTGGTGAGGTAATCGATGATCTGTTCAGCCACCGCTACGGCGACATTGGTCTGGGCCTCTTTCGTCGATGCGCCCAGGTGCGGGGTGCAGATGAAATTTTCCAATTCGAATAGCGGGGAGTTCTCGGGAGGTTCCGTCTCGAAGACATCCAAAGCGGCTCCGGCGACTTTCCCGGACTTCATGGCGTCGTAAAGGTCGGCCTCGTTGACGATGCCGCCTCGGGCGCAGTTGACAAGCATGACGCCGTCCTTCATTTTATTGAATGCGTCCTTGTTGATGAACCCGATGGTGTCCTTGAGCTTTGGAACGTGGACGGTAATGTAATCCGATCGTCGATAAAGCTCGTCGAGGGAAACGGCCTCAAAGCCGTCTTTTTCGATCCGTTCGGGCGTCACGAAGGGATCGTGGACGATAACCTGCATCTTGAGCCCGCGAGCTCTATCGGCAACGATGGAGCCGATTTTTCCGAAACCGATGACACCGATCACCTTGTTGAAGATTTCACGTCCCTGAAGCTTCTTTTTATCCCATTTGCCTGCCTTCAGTGTGGCGGTACCGCGGGGGATGTTTCGTGAAAGGGCCAGCATCATGGCGATGGCGTGTTCCGCGGTGGTCACGACATTGCCGGTGGGGGTGTTCATAACGACGATGCCGTGTTTGGACGCCGCCGAAATATCGACATTGTCCAGACCAATGCCCGCTCTGCCGACAACCTTGAGCCGGCCGGCCGCTTGCAGCAGATCTTCGGTCACCTTGGTTGCGCTGCGGATGACCAGGGCATCGTAATCTCCTATGATGGCTTTGAGTTCTTCCGGTGCCAGGCCCGTTTTCACATCCACATCGATGCCATCCGCTTTTTGAAACATCTGAATCCCAATTTCACCCAGGTTGTCGCTCACCAGAACTTTCATCGTTTTTTCCCCTCAAAACCGGTCGGAACCGAAGTAATTAGTATTAGGATAAAAACCCTGTTAAAGAAACATCGTCCTGTCGATGAACCAGAACACAATATAAATTGGACGTATTTTGTCAAGCACAAAGATTCAGAAGGACAAACAAGACCTTTCGATAGATTGGACGAGATAAGTGTTTAAATATCATCAAGTTTCGGTTATATGTACCCTAAGTGCATCCGGTTGCGGAACCGGAGGAGCATTTCTTGGACCATAGCCAGGGAGGTGACATGCATCGGCCAGCACCAGGAAAAACCCGTATCGGATGGATAGGAACCGGCGTCATGGGAAGATGGATGTGCAACCATATCATGGACGGTGGTTTTACCGCTACCGTTTACAACCGCACCCGAGAGAAAGCAGGATCTCTTCTGGATGCGGGGGCATGTTGGGCGGAATCCCCGGCCGCGGTTGCAGCGGCTGCCGATGTAATCTTTACCATCCTCGGCACCCCTGAGGATGTTCGGACGGTTTACTTTGGCGAAAAGGGAATTGTTTCTTCAGTCCAGGCCGGCGCGCTGCTGGTGGACATGACCACGACCCGTCCCAGCCTGGCCGAAGAGATTTTTCGCGCGGCGGCGTTGAAGGGCGCCCATGCCTTGGATGCGCCTGTGTCGGGGGGGGATGTTGGCGCGCGAGAGGCGCGACTATCCATCATGGTCGGCGGCGACCGGAAGGCTTTTGACAATGTGAAACCCCTTTTCGAGGCGATGGGGAGAAAGATCGTATACCAGGGCGCTGCCGGAACGGGTCAGCATGCCAAAATGTGCAACCAGATCATGATCGCCGGCACCATGATCGGCATGTGCGAATCCCTGCTTTACGGCGCCAGGGCCGGCCTGAATCTCGAGACCATGCTCGCCGGGATTTCCGGCGGGGCGGCGGGGTGTTGGTCTTTGGACAACCTGGCGCCGAGAATCTTGCGGAAGGAGTTCGACACGGGTTTTTTCGTGGAACACTTTGTGAAGGACATGGGTATTGCCCTTGACGAGGCGCGGCGGATGAATCTCGGGCTTCCCGGGCTTGCCCTGGTCGATCAATTATACCACGGAGTGATGGCCCATGGGGGACGGCGCCTGGGGACCCAGGCGCTGATGCTGGCATTGGCCCGAATGAACCATATCGACGTTGAGGACTAGAAAACGATTTTTTCAGGGGGTCTGCGTTCGGGGACATAGTCTCGGGGAATCGTTCCCTCGTTCCATTCCTTCGAGACATATAGGTTGCAATAGCAGCTGCCGAATTCCGCCACATCCGGCGTTCGGTAGACGCAGGGGCAGATGATGTCCTTGTCGTTCTCCCGGTCGCCTGATGCCAGCCGACAGGGGCAGGCCATGTATCCGTAACGGTCCTTGTTGAGGATAAGCGCCTCGAGAAGCTCCATCGTCCGGGCCTTGTCCTGGTTGAAATAATATCCTTTGGGTTCGTGAATTTTTTTCAATTGTTCGTAAAGTTTTCGGGCGTCCATCACATTCCCAGAGCCTCCTTGATTTCCTTTTCCTTGTAGCCGACGATCACCTTGTTCCCGATGATGATGGTGGGGAAAGAACACTTGGGGTTGATTTTTTTCACGTCTTCGATGATGGCTTTCCGCTCGTCTCCTTCGAGCAGGTCGACATCTACGAAATCGTATTTGACCGTGCATTCCGCCAGAAGGCGCTTGGTGGCTTTGCAGTGACTGCATGTGCTGAGGGAATAAACCTGGATATTTTTGTCATCCGAATTGTCAGCGGCCATGCCTTTGTCATTCGCCATATTGTCGTCCTTTCATGTTGGTGGGTTAGAGCGCCGAAGATGCACCGAATCGGAACGGGCGGCCTTCCGGCCCGACCTCGGCGTGGCCCCGAGGTAATGATTGCCCTTTAACACATTTGTCGGGTTTAATCAAACTCGAGCGATGCATTCCCGGGCACTGCACGGCGCTTCGAAACGGGAGGGAGAAGACCCAAGGATGACAGGCAGGCGAGGGTCGATGGGGCTTGGTCGCGGAGAGCGTCCTGCCGAGAAACAAGATCCTTGAGGTCCTCACAGTCGTCGATGTCCCGCCATTCCGGCAAAATGTGGAATGCTTGCGCGTGTCCGGGCATTCTCTCGAGGGTTTGCCGGAAAACCGCCGGCGTGCTCCACAAGATATTCTGGAAGCATCGGGGGGAAAAAGACTGCTCGTTAAAGCCGATGAGATAATATCCGCCATCCATGGAAGGTCCCAGCACGGCCGGGCGGTGGACGAGGGCGTCGAAGGCCTCCCGGATAACACCCTCCGGCAGCCCTGGAACATCCGTTCCCATCAGGAGCACCTGGGTGTGTTTTTCAGAAAACGCACGTACGAAGGCGTTCGAGATTCGCTCCCCCAGGTCAGCGCCGATTTGGGGCCAGAAGCGATAATCTCCGCCCAGCCATCGGGTGACGGCCGCTTCGGCGCAGGGGGGATGGAAACAGATGATCACCGGTCGTCTGGTCCGTTTCAGCATGGAGAGGGTGTCTCCCACAAAGCTCTGGTAGAGCCTGGTGGCCGCATCCTGGCCGATGGTGACGGCCAGGCGGGTCTTAACCCGACCTTTTTCGGGGTTCTTCAGAAAAAGAAGCACGACCTGCGCGGCAGAGTGAATAGCGGGTTTGAGCATGATGTCGAGGCTTTTGTTTATGTGAGCTGCGAAACATGAATAACTACAATAAGGAAGGCGTAACGTCAATAGCGTCTTGCAGCTCGGCATTTCGGGGCTGAACGGACCGCCTCTCCGGGAAGGCTTCGGCCGTGATCGATGTCTGGCGAGAAATCTGACCGCTATTTTTGTGAATTCAGTTCATTTTATTTATGGGATTGGTCTGTAAATTTCTTGCTTGACATGAATATCATTTTTGTATATCCCAAAATCCGAATAAAGAACAGAATTCACAGGTGAATTCATCATGGACCGTGGCCAAAGGCATATGCTTTTGGCAAAGTTTTTTAAGGAGTCTTTATGGCGTTCAATTTCAAGTTTTTAGGGAGCGGTGGTACATTCCCGCACGGCGTGCACCCCCCCGAGAGAAAAACATTTGCGGAAAATGCGGCGATCGAGGTCATGCCGCCGCCGGAAAGGGTTATGATTCCCCTGTTGCAGAATGTGGGGGCGCCCAGCAAACCCGCTGTCAAGACCAAGGCCACGGTAGCCTTTGGCGAGAAGATCGCCGATGCGGGGGCCTTCGTTTCTGTGCCCATCCATTCTCCTGTTGGGGGTAAGGTCATGAAGATGGGGACGATCACGCTGCCCAATGGTCGTCATGTCCCGGCCGTGCCCATCAAGGCTGAGGGCGAGCAGGTGAGTGGTCGGGCGTTGTGGGATGAAATCTTTGGCGGGGAATGGCCACGGGAGGGACTGGACCGGTACACTCAGAAGGAGATCGTCGATGCCATCCAGAAAGCGGGTGTTGTGGGTCTTGGCGGGGCAACCTTCCCTACCCATGTCAAGTATGTCCCCAACGACGAAAAACCCATCGATACCGTCTTGATCAATGGATGTGAGTGCGAGCCCTACCTGACATCGGATTATCGCATGATGATCGAGGTGCCCGAACCCATCATCACTGGTGCCCTGCTCCTCGGCCAGGTTACCCGTGCCAGGAATATCATCATTGGCATCGAGGACAACAAGCCCAATGCCATCGAAGTGATGCGGAAAGCTGCAGGGGGAACCGGCATCAAAATCGCCGTGTTCCGGACCAAGTATCCTCAAGGCAGTGAAAAACAGCTGATCCTGGCGGCTACCGGTCGAAAAGTGCCGCTGGGCGGACTGCCCCTCGACGTAGGTGTTGCGGTGAGCAACATCTCCACCGCAGCCGTGGTGGCTCGGGCCGTGTTGAGGGGTAAGCCCCTGACCCATCGGGTGATTTCAGTTACCGGAGCCGGCATCCGGACTCCGAAAAATCTCCTGGCGCCCATTGGCGTCAGTATGGGCGACTTGATCGACTACTGCGGCGGGCTGACACGGGATGCCGCCCGGATTGTGGCCGGCGGGCCGATGATGGGCTTTGCCTTTTCCGACATGGCGACGCCGGTGACAAAGGGCACCAGCGGTATCACCGTTCTCACCCATGGGGATCTGAAACGGGAAGTAGAGACCAACTGCGTAAGATGCGGCCGGTGCGTGGATGCCTGCCCGATGAATCTGGTTCCCAGCAAACTGGCGTTGGCCTCCCGTAAAAAGGACATCGATCTGGCTCAGCTCTACAACATCATGGCGTGTTTCGAATGCGGATCGTGCGCTTATATCTGCCCTGCCCAGATTCCCATCGTCCAGTTGGTGAGAACCGGCAAGGCGGTCGTGATCGGGGCGAGCAAAAAATAAGTATTCTTGACTTAACTTTATTCAGGGAGCTACGGAACTTCCTTCAAAGGTAATTTTCTATGGCGAAAGATAACGAACAAACACTATCGGCTGCGGAAGAGATCGCACCGGCGATCCACGTGGCGCCATCGCCCCACCTGTCCAGCACATCCACGTCGACCAAGCAGATGATGCTTGATGTTCTGATTGCACTGGTGCCGGTGGTGGGGACGGCGATCTACGTTTTTCAGATGTATGCGGTCAGGCAGTTGGTCATCTGTGTGGCGACCTGCCTCCTGGCCGAAGCGGCATTCACCCGCATGCGGGGAAAACCTCTCTCGCTTCAGGATTTTTCCGCGGCGGTTACCGGAGTGATCCTGGCGCTGTCACTGCCGGGTACCGCCCCCTGGTTCGTGGGCGTGATCGCTTCGATCACGGCCATCGGCATCGGCAAGATAATCTTCGGCGGTGTGGGAATGAACATCTTCAACCCCGCCATGGTCGGCCGTGCCTTTGTCATGATCTCATTTGCAACTTTTCTTGGCGCCTCGGGGTATCAGGACGTAAACAGCGCTGTCGACGCCATTACGCAGGCAACGCCCATGGATGCTTTCAAGCAGAGCGGCGTCGTGGCGTCAATTCCCGCGCTGTTCTGGGGCGTGACCAACGGCTCCCTGGGTGAGACCAGCGCCGTGGCGTCTCTTATCGGCGGCATCTATCTCTGCATCCGACGGACCGCTTCCTGGGAGATCCCCGTGGGCGTTCTCGCGGCGGTCGCCGTCATCGGCGGGATCGCCGGCCTTCTTCAGCCAGAGTCCGAATGGACGGTTCTCCACCACATTCTGGGGGGGTCGCTTTTGTTCGGGGCATTTTTTATCGCCACCGATCCGGTGACGAGTCCCCTCACCCCCAAAGGGAAGCTTCTGTTCGGGATCGGCGTCGGTGTCTTTATCATGCTACTCAGAATCTTCAGCGGCTATCCCGAAGGCGTCATGTTCGCCGTGCTGCTGATGAACGGCGTGACCCCCCTCATCAACCGTTGGACCATTCCCAGACCCTTAGGCGCGAAATAGGATTGGAGATTATGAAACCGATAGAACCCATGGAGCCGATGCCGCCCTCCACATTCGAGCGGCTGAAGAACAACAATATCATTCAGGCATGGTTGGTGCTCTTTCTGGCCCTCTGCTTTGGTTCCGCACTCGCCGGAGTGCAGATGACCCTGGGGCCTAAGATCGAAACCAACAAGATCAACGAGACGCGGGAAAAGGTACCTGAGCTTGTGCTGGGAAAAGCGGCTTCCCAGAAGATGGCGGAGCAGGGAGAGAACCTGGAAGCCCTTCCTGAAAACATCGTCGTCCAGAAGCCGGGCAAGCAGAGCACCTACAACGTGTTCGAGGCCCGAAAAGATGGTGATCGACTGGGCTGGGTCGTCAAGGCCGGCGGACAGGGATACGCCGATAAGATCGAACTGCTCCTGGGGCTCGATTCCAGGGCGGAAAAGATTACGGGAATTTTCATTCTCGAGCAGAAGGAGACCCCGGGCCTCGGGAATAAAATCGTCACGGACGAGTGGCGCGAGCAGTTCAAGGGCATGGGAACCGACCGACAGCTGAGTGTGGTCAAGGGCGGCAAGAGCGGCGTTCCCAACGGGATCAATGCCGTGACGGGCGCCACCATATCGTCGAGAAGCGTCACCGACATCATCAACACGGCCGTGGCGGACCTGAAAGGGCCGCTGACCGCCAAAGGATCGGAGGGGAAATAACACATGGCCGATCAACCTACAGCTATCGAGCGTTTTATCCAGGGGATATTGCCTGAAAACCCGGTATATCGCCAACTCCTGGGACTCTGTCCAACACTCGCGGTGACCAACGGCCTCAAGGCCGCCATCACCATGTCTGCTGCGGTGGCGTTTGTGCTCTTCTGTGCCAACGTGGTGACCAGTCTGATGCGTCATCTGTTGAAGCCGCACCTCAGAATCGTCATTTTCACCCTGACCATTGCTACCTTCGTCACCATTGCCGACCGGGTGCTCGCCGCCTACCTCTACCAGATGAGCAAGGTTCTGGGGCCCTATATCCCCCTCATCATCGTCAACTGCATCATCATTTGCCGCTGCGAGGTCTGTGCGTCGAAGCAGGGAGTGGTCGCCGCCGGTGCAGACGCCATCGGACAGTCCCTTGGTTTCTGCCTGGCCTTATGCAGTATCGCTGCCGTCCGGGAGATCCTGGGAACCGGCATGCTCTTTGACATCCGGCTTCTTCCGGTTGCGTGGTCGGACTGGGTCATCATGGTTCTGCCGCCGGGTGCGTTTCTGACCTTCGGACTGCTTCTGGGGCTCGTCAACTGGTACAGCGACCGGCGGTCGGCAAAGGCTACAGGGGGTAAAGCATGATTACGTATATCATCGATATATTTCTGATCGGCGTCGTCGCCGCTCTGATCAACAATTTTGTATTGTACTATTTCGTGGGGATCTGTCCGTTCGTGGGGGTTTCCCGCAAGATCAGCACCGCATTCGGGATGGGGTGCGCGGTCATCTTCGTGATCGCCATCGCGGCCTTGATCAGCTGGACCATCACGACGTTCGTCCTTATGCCCGGTGCGCCCCTGACAGAATGGGTAGCTGGTCACTTCATGACGCCCGAAGCGGCCGCCGGTGTCGATTTGACCATTTTAAGCTACATCGTCTATATCTTCGCCATCGCCTCGTCGGTTCAGTTTGTCGAAATGTATGTGCGGAAGTTCTTCCCGCCCCTCTACAAGGCCCTGGGGGTCTATCTGCCCCTGATCACGACCAACTGCGCGATCTTGTTTGCCTGTCTGATTATCATGAGCAAGATCGTCGGCGTCGATAATCCGGCGGATGCCTGGGATCTGGGCCGCGGTCTGGTTCTTGCCGTGGGTGGCGGCATTGGCTTCACCATCGCCATCGTCATCATGGCCGGGATCCGGGAGGAACTGGACCTGTGCGATGTTCCCAAGCCCTTCCAGGGCGCGGCGATTACCCTCATTGTGGCCGGGATTCTGGCCATGGGCTTCATGGGGTTCACCGGCGTGGACTCGGGGCTTCGTAAAGCGATGATGCCGTCGCCCGCCGTAGCGGCTCAGGTTCAGCCCTCACCCGATGCAGCCAGCGCTGAGGCGAACCAATAGGTGTGGGGAAACAGCAGTTGATCCATAAATTTCACAGATGTGAGAGGGTGTTATGAACTGGGTAACCATAGGTCTTTCCGCCACGACGCTGTTTGGCATGGCGGTTGTTATCAGCTATATTTTAGGGTGGGCCAGCAAGGCATTCTATGTCAAGGTCGATCCGCGGATCGAAGCCATCATCGAGGCGCTGCCGGGTGCCAACTGTGGCGGCTGCGGTTTTTTGGGATGTGCGGATTACGCGGAAGGCGTGGTCATCAGCGGGGCTGCGGTGAACAAATGTCCGGTGGGCGGCGCTGCCTGTGCGGCCAGCGTTGCCGCCATCATGGGTATCGAGGTCGGCGAGAGCTTTCCTCAGCGGCCTATCGTCCACTGCGGCGCTCATTACGAGGATCGCAAAGGGCGCACGCCCTACTTCGGGGAGATGACCTGCCAGGCGGCCAACATGGTGGCAGGGGTTCAGGCGTGCACCTATGGCTGTCTCGGCTTTGGGGACTGCACCCGGGCCTGCAAATACGACGCCATTCACGTCGTCGATGGCCTGGCCACCGTGGACTATGACAGATGCATCGGATGTGGCGCCTGCGGCAGCGTCTGCCCGAGAAACATCATCACCATTACGCCCTTCAAGAAATCACGGATTCTGGCCGTCGGATGTTCCAATAAGGATGCCGGCAAAGAGGTCATGGCCGTGTGCGAGGTGGGGTGCATCGGCTGTAAAGCCTGCGCCAAAAAATCCGAACTCTTTAAGATGGAGGACAATCTCCCAACCATCGATTACGACGGCTGGAATGCCGAATGCACCCTCGACGTGATGGAGGCGTGTGAAAAGTGCCCGAGAAACCGTCTGATTTTCGTCGGCGAACCGTCCCCCGAGGACATCGCCGCGACCAAAGACAAGGCGTTGCCTGACGTGGTGGCGGCTGATTTCAAAACCACCGTCGACGACACCGAGTGGCGAGGATAGTTCTCGATATCGCATTTTCTTAAATCGAATTTTCAAAAAGCCGGGCGGGTGAGGCCCGGCTTTTTTTGTGTGTCGCTTCTGGTTCCCGGATTCCCGTAGGGGCGGACCTGTGTGTCCGCCCTTTTCGGATGTGTGCGGCTTTTACCTTCCGGAGGCGTTTCAGCCCATGGCGTGCGCCCCCTCATTCTGCCTGTTTCCCTCTCAGAGTTTACCGACAAGCCCATATCTTTAGTCTGAATAGACAAAAATGTGATAAATATAAAAATAAGTCACGAAATTGTCTTTGATGTTCAGTAAACGCTATCAAGTTCCGGCGTTACGCTTTTGTAATGATAGCCATAAAATAATTAAAAATTGAATAGTTGCAATATAAGTGCGGTGCATCAATAAAAATTGGCACGTATATTGCTTATAAAACTCATCAGGTCTTTAAGGCAGCGGGAGTCTCTTAAGATCGCCCGTTTCAAGTGTCACAGTCACAACGATACCCTGGGAGGCATGTCATGAAAAAGATTCAAGCGGTTATCAAACCATTCAAGCTGGAAGAGGTCAAGTATGCCCTGAACGAAATCGGCGTCAAGGGCATGACCGTGGCGGCGGTGATGGAACATACCGAAAGAAATAGGAGATGAAAAAAATGAAGCGTGTCTTCAGAGGTCCCACATGGATCAGGTTTATCGTGGTGTTGATTTCTGCCGCCATCTTTTTCGCCTTCGGCGATGCAACGCTATCGTTTGCAGAAGAAGAGCAGGCCATTCAAAAAGCTATCGAAGGGCTTCCCGGAGCGCTGTTGAAGGGCAAGACTCAGGAAGAGATCCGGAGCGAACTGCCGGTATCCGGCGCCTACCGGGACGAAACGTCGCCCATTGTCGAGGATGTCGAGGTGACGGTGGCGGGCAAAACGGAAACGGTCTCCATATTTCGCTATTTGTCGGATGTGGAGATCCTCCAATACCGGGGCGATGTGCTCTGGACCTGTATCGCGGCCTTTCTTGTCTTCATCATGCAGGCCGGGTTCGCCATGGTGGAGTCAGGCTTCACCCGGGCCAAGAACGCCGTCAACATCATGATGAAGAACATCATGGATTTTTGCATCGGTACCGTCGCTTTTTTGATCATCGGATTCCATATCATGTTCGCGGGTCCTGATGAGTCCCTTTTCTTCCTCGGTAAAACGGAGGCTACCCAGTGGGGCTTTGCTTTCTGGCTTTTTCAGTGTGTTTTTGCGGCGACAACGGCCACCATCGTCTCCGGCGGCGTGGCCGAACGATGCAAGTTCACCAGTTACCTGATCTACAGTCTCGTCATCTGCGCGGTGATCTACCCGGTTTTTGGCGGGTGGGCATGGGGCAGTCTTCTGGACGGTTCCGGTTGGCTCGAGGGGGTTCTGGGCGTCGGATTCTATGACTTCGCCGGTTCAACCGTCGTTCACTCCATCGGCGGATGGCTTGCCCTGGCCGGTGCCATGGCTATCGGTCCCCGTGTCGGCAAATTTGACACCGAGGGAAACCCCAAAGCCATCCCCGGCCACAATCTGCCGTTTGCCGTTATCGGCGGATTCATTCTTTGGTTGGGGTGGTTCGGTTTCAATCCGGGCAGCACGACGACCTTCGACGGGAATCTGGCCCGCATCGCCGTCATGACCAACATCGCCGGCGCCGCCGGCGGCATTGGCGCCATCTCCGCCATATGGTTCTACACCCAAAAACCGGATGTGGGTATGACCGTCAACGGATTTCTGGCCGGTATGGTGGCCATCTGCGCGGCGGTGGATGTCGTCAACGTCTTTGGTGCCCTGATCATCGGGCTTGTGGCGGGTGTCCTGGTGGTCTTCAGTGTCATCTTCATCGAGCGGAAACTCAAGGTCGACGACCCTGTTGGATGTGTCAGCGTGCACGGCGTCTGCGGCGTATGGGGCACCCTGGCCTATGTCTTCTTCGGTGCCGAACAGTTCAGCCTCACGGTGCTGGCGGCGCAACTGATCGGCATCGGAGTGGCGTTTACCTGGTCCTTCGGGTGCGGCATGGTCTTGTTCCTCGCCATCAAGTATACCGTTGGGCTCCGGGTGACGGCCGAGGAGGAAGAGATCGGCCTCGATATCCGGGAGCATGGCAATGAAGCCTATTCCGGATTGCAGGTTGACCGTCACAGTTATTGATTTCCACGGATGGCCCTGCACGGTTTGTGTTTAGGGGCGGGGCCGTATCCATCGACGTCCATCACCGCTGAGGAGCAGAACCATGTGCGCCATTGCAGGTATTCTATTCAAAAACGACAGACGCGGCAATTTCAATTTGACCACGGGTGAGGCCCTGACTCGGATCTTGGATGCGACACTTCACCGGGGCCCGGATTCTGCAGGTTGGGCTCTTTATCAAGATCCGATGCCGGGACAGCTGCGAATGCGCTTTTTCATCCCGAAGGGCGGAGACGCGAAGATTGAAGCCGATAAGGTCCGATACGTGCTGACGGGAGAGGGCGTCGACGTCGTCGCAGCCGCGCCTTTGGGTTGCACCATAGGCGTCACGGCTCGGTTCGCGGGCGACCTCCTTGCCTTGACCCGTGCCGTCGAACACCGCGTCAGGCTGGTTTCCATGGGTGAGCGTCTTGACATCATCAAGGACGTGGGGCAGCCGCTGGACCTGGCGTCACGTTACGGCATCGGCGATTTCAACGGGGCCCACGGCATCGCTCATATCCGCCTCGCAACCGAATCGGGGGTCCATCCCGACACGGCACATCCCTTCTGGGCCTGCGGCTTCGCCGATATCGCCACGGTTCACAACGGTCAGATCACCAACTACTGGATCATGCGAAGGCGACTGGAACGTCGGGGCATGACGTTCCAGACGGAAAACGATACGGAACTGATCGCCGTCTATCTCGCCTACCGCATGAGCTCAGGAGCGAGCCTGGAAGCGGCCCTGGAGACCTCTCTGGCGGACCTGGACGGCACCTTTTCCTATCTGGTCGCCACCAGGGACGCTATTGGATATGCCAAGGACAAGCTGGCAGCCAAACCCATGGTCAAATATGAGGACGACGACATGATCGTGATCTCGTCGGAAGAGGTGGGGATCAACCGCCTTTTTCCCGGGCGAGCCCTCGCCACCACCGAACCGGCCCCCTTGACCTGCGGGCTTTGGTCAAGATCGCAATAGGAAAGGCGCACTCCATGGCAACCATCGATTTATCCCATATGTCCGTTCGAAGGGCCAACGAGGTCATCAAGGGCTACGGTGCCCTCCACGAGGATATCGACATCATCAACCCCGATGCCCGACATTATATCGCCGTCGGCCTTACCAACCCCATTCGTGTGCGGATACGCGGATCTGCCGGATATTTCTGCGGCGGGCTTACCGACGGGCCCCATATCGACGTGGAGAGGAACGTCAGTTGGGGAGTGGGTGACAACATGCTCGCCGGAACCGTTGTCGTCGGCGGCAATGCCGGCGCGCTCGCCGGCGAGGCCCTCCGGGGCGGAACCGTCGTGATCATGGGTAACATGGGGTCCCGGGCCGGCCAGGTCATGAAGAAGGGAACCCTTTGCTGCGCAGGTCATTCGTCCTTCATGGCCGGATACATGATGTACGGCGGTCGGATGGTCATTCTGGGCGATTCCGGCCAACGGATCGGTGAGAACATGGCCGGCGGCGAAATCTTTGTGGGCGGCCGGATCCAATCCCTGGGCAATGACGCGGCGGCGGTGGATCCCACGGACGATGAGACGGCAAGCATCATGGCCTTTCTCGATCGTTTCGCCATACGCTTTAACGGACGATTCAAAAAGGTCATCTGCGCGGGTGGGGACCTTCGGTACGGTACTTCTGAGTCCCGCAGGCGGATCATTCCCCATACCCTGTTTTCCGGAAACGGGGTGTCTTACTGGAACGAGAAAACGGTGGAGGATATCCGGGTCAAGTCCGCCATCGGCCGTTACCGGATTCGCGGATTCGGCGCTGCCCGGCACGTGCCCCATTTTTCCGACATCGCTTTTCGAACCGATCCGGATTGCCTCTCCACGGCATTGGATCCGGTATCCCGAGTCGTCATGAGAACCCTCATCGGCGATAAGCACGGCGCCCGGGCGTTGGATCTCAGCATGCCGGTTATGGTCGCGCCCATGAGTTTTGGGGCGCTGAGCCCCAAGATGAAGACGGCCCTGGGGATCGCCTCGCGTCTTTCCGGGATTTCCGAAAACACGGGGGAGGGCGGAATGTACTCGGTGGAGCGGGCCGAGGCCCGCCAGCTCATCACCCAGTGCCTTTCCGGCCGTCTTGGCTGGAACATTCACGACATGAAACGGGCCGACGGTCTGGAAATCTATATCTCCCAGGGCGCCAAGCCCGGTCTGGGCGGACAGCTCATGGCTGCCAAGCTGACCCGGGAGATCGCCGACCTGCGCGGCATACCCGAAGGGATGGATCTGCGGTCGCCGTCGCGTCATCCCGACATCCTGGGCGGTGACGATCTGATCATGAAGGTTCGGGAGTTCCGGGAGGCGGTGGGGTGGCGGCTGCCGGTCTCCATCAAGCTGGGGGGCGGCCGCACCCGGGACGACGTTAAAATTGCTTTCAAGGACGGTCTCGATTTTGTCGAGCTTGACGGCCTGCAGGGCGGCACGGGCGCGGCCGGCAGTGAGGTTGCGGAGTACGTCGGCATCCCCACGGTCTCGGCCCTGATGGAAGCCCTGGACGGTCTGGCCGAGATCGGCGCCGAAGGCCAACTGCCCATCGTGGTGATGGGCGGCATCCAGAGCGGCGTGGATGCCGCCAAGGCCATCGCCATGGGGGCGACCGCCGTGGGCATCGGCACGTCGATGCTTATCGCCGGAGGCTGTGTCGGCTGCATGGACTGCAGCTCGGGCAATTGCCCAATGGGCATCGCCACCCAGTCGCCGGAGCGGATCTCTCGGTTCGATGTCGAAAAACAGGCCTGGAGAATGCACACCTACCTGGAATCGATCCGGTTTCAGCTTGCGGCCGTAACCTGTTCCCTGGGATATACGGATGTCCGCCAATTAAACCGCGGCGACCTGGTGGCTCTCACTCCCGAGGCCGCCGAATTGACCCGGTTACCCTATGCACCTGAATATCGAAAGGGGATGAGGGAATACCGACCAGGTCCCAAAGAATCAAAACCGGAAACCGGTACGGCAAACTTTTCAAGAAAGTCCTTTCGGTTGATCCGGGCCATGGCCGGAACTCCGGTTGCGGACGACACCGGTCAGCGGGAGATTCTTCGAGCACTGTGGGTTCCTCGGGAGGATCCTTTCCCCCTGTCCCGACCGTCGCACCTGGACGACGTGGTTTTTCTATCTGCGGCCTTGACACGTTTGGTGATCGATCCCTATCGGGAGTCCTGTTTCACCCGGACCCATATCGCTCGAAGCATTGAAATCGGCGATGATGGCGGCTCCAAGCCTACGGTGGTGCTCGCGCATCCGCTCCTCTTCACCGGATTCGACGGGGCCCCGGAAAATGTCCGACAGGCCCTGGCCAGGGCATTGGCGGTTACCGGGTGTGGTTATGTCGGCCGGAAGCCGGCGGCGGAGGAGGATATCGAAGAGCATCGCCATCAGTGGTTTCAGCTTGTTGCCGATGGCGATCGATCGGATCCTCGCGCCGTCGGGATGATCTATGAGGTTCACGGCGGCGCTTTTCCATCGACGACCATGACGCGTTGCCGTTCCGATCAACTGCTGGGATTGGCCGTGAAAGGGCCGGACCTGGCCGAGGCGGTCCCCTATGCCTTGCATCATCGGTTCGACATGCTCCTTTTGGATAGCAGCGGTATCGGAGTTCAGTGGAGCGAACTCAAGGCCGCACCCGATCTGACCGTCATGCGAGACGCCATCCGACTGCTCCGGGATCGAAACATGGAAGAGGAAATCGCGCTGCTCAATTTCGGGGGGATGCGTTCGGGCACCGACGTGGCCAAGGCGTTGGCCATGAACTGCACCGCCTCGGTGATCGGCACCGCCATGGGGTTTGCAGCAGGAGGCGTCCAGTATGGTGAAATTCTGGCATTTCAGGAAACGGCTGCCGTGTCGGTTCTCGAGGCGTCTATGATCAACTGGATCAAGGCCGCGGTCCAGGAGATTGCCGTTATCGCCCGATGCACCGGAAAGACAAACGTGCACAACCTGGAACCAGAGGACATGCGGACCATTACCCTGGCCGCCTGCCGGGATTTGGACATTCCCCTGGCATCCGGGGGAAAAAAGCGCCAAACATTTTAACCGGTTCGTAAGTGGATGCCGATTTTGAAATAACGGCTGAAAAAATGGTTCCAGGGTGTTCAAGGGACGATCCTGAATACGGGAAAAATATAACGAAGCGAAAGGGGCGTGGTATGAACAAGATCGTGGCAATGAAGGAATCGGTGTCCGGTGAGGATAGACGCGAGGTGGTGCGTGAGGATCTGAGGGCAAGAGGTGTGGAATTCATTCTGGCCCAGTTTGTAGATATCCATGGCTGCCCAAAGGTCAAGCAGGTGCCTCTGGACTGCCTTGATGATTTGGCGACCGAGGGTGCCGGTTTTGCGGGCGCCGCCGTGTGGGGAATGGGCCAGGGCCCCGAACACCATGACCTGATGGGGCGTGCCGATCTGGGTACATACTGTCAGTTGCCGTGGCGACCCAACGTGGCGGTGGCTTCATGCGATATTTATGTGGATGGAGAACCTTGGCCCTATTGCCCCAGGACCAACCTGAAGCGGATGATCGATCTTTTCGCCGCTGAAGGCTATGCGCTAAACGGTGGTTTTGAACCCGAGCACTTTCTGGTGGAGCGGATGCCCGACGGATTTCTTAGACCCTGGGATCCTCAAGGCATCGATACGCTCTCCAAGCCTTGCTATGATTTCAAAGGCATGTGTCAAAGCATGGACTACCTCCAGGATCTAACGCGGTACGGCAATCAGATGGGATTCGATATCTACCAGAGTGACCACGAGGACGCCAACGGCCAATACGAGATCAATTTCGGCTGGACCTCTGCCCTGGAGTCGGCCGATCGTTTGGTGAGGTTTCGCATGATGGCCGGGCAGGTGGCCCTCAAGTATGGCGCCACCGCCACCTTCATGGCCAAGCCTTTCGACGGTAAGACCGGCTCCGGTGCCCATTTCCATTTTCATGTGGCGGACGCCGCGACCGGGAGAAACCTTTTCCCCCTGAACGGAGCCGGAGAGGACCTCAAAGGGCTGGGCCTGTCGGAGACCGCAATTCATTATGTGGGCGGTCTGCTCAGGCACGTCCGGGCCATCACCGCCGTCGCTTCCCCCAACATCAACTGTTACCGTCGAATCCAGAGTGGAGAGTTTGTTTACTCCGCCGCTTCCGGATACACCTGGACGCCTGCCTACGCATCCTACGGCGACAACAATCGGACCCAACTTTTCCGATGCCCGGCCCCCAATCGATTCGAGGACCGATCTCCCTCGGCCATGGTCAATCCCTATCTCCTCATGGCAGCTCACATCGCCGCGGGACTGGACGGTATTAAAAATCGGATCGACCCGGGCGATGCCGTCATCGGGGAGAATGTCTGGAATCTGCCGCATGAACAGCGCCGGAAGCGGGGAATGATCCTGTTGCCCCAGAACCTCATGGATGCGGTAACGGCCCTTGAGGCGGACGAGGTGGTCCGTTCGGGCCTTGGCCCCATTGCCGGCGAATTCATTCACCTCAAGAAAGCTGAATGGTCCGAGTTCATGCGGCACGTTACCCCGTGGGAGGTAAAGCGATACCTGACGTTTCTTTGATCCTCAATTTCTATTGTCACCCAGCCTTGTAGAAAACCGTCCACGATGTCGCTGGACGGTTTTTGTGTTCATCTAATTCTAAGAGATATATTGCATTAAAATTATGTTGATGATTTGATGTCCATAGCGTATGACGCTGGCGCGTCTCCCCCAGAAGTTCTCGCCGGATCGCCCAGCGCATATCCTGGAAATCGTCAATGGTATGCATAAAATATGATTAGACCTTGAAATATTCTTCCACAGCGGTATAGTGCCGCTACAAGGCAGCAGAATGCGAGCAACATGAAATCCGCAGGCAATCTCTATATCGTCGCCACCCCCATCGGCCACATGGACGACATCACCATCCGGGCGGTCAACGTCCTCGGTCGTGTCCACGTCATCGCGGCGGAAGACACCCGAAATACGGCAAGACTTCTCTCCTATCACCAGATCGGAGCGCCTTTGGTCTCATGCCATGAACACAACGAGGAGGACCGGGCGGTGGAACTTCTTGCGCGGCTTGAATGCGGAGAGGACGTAGCCCTGGTTTCCGACGCCGGCACCCCGACCCTTTCGGACCCCGGGTACCGGCTGGTCCGAATGGCCGTGGAAAAAGGCATAAAGGTCATACCCTTACCCGGTCCGTCAGCCGCCGTCAGCGCCCTGAGTGCCTCGGGATTGCCCACGGACGCATTTGTATTCGTGGGGTTTCTTCCCCGGAAGCGCGGTAAGCGGTCCGAAGCGCTTGAAGCGCTAAAAATGCAGCCGATGACGCTGATCTTTTACGAATCTCCCCGTCGGATACACGCTCTCATCCAGGAGGTCTCCACCGTGATGGGGGATCGGGAGGCGGTGCTGTGCCGAGAGATGACCAAGAACCATGAGGAGTTCATCCGGGGACGACTGTCGGAGATTTTGGCGGTCCTGTCGGCACGACCCGACGTCAAGGGAGAGTGCACCTTCCTGGTGGCGGGCCGCGGGGAAGATGATGCACCTTCACCGCAGATGATCCGATGCGAGATCGAAGCGGCCCTGGCCGAACACGGCGTCAAACTGTCGGGCATCTCCCGGCGCCTCGCAGCAAAATACGGGGTCTCCAAAAATGTTATCTACCAGGAGGCTCTGGCCATCAAAGAAAGGAAACAGAAGGAATGAACAAGCTGGATGCGATTTTCTCCCCCCAGTCCGTGGCGGTCATCGGCGCTTCGGCCACGCCGGGAAAGGTGGGGCATGACATCTTTGCCAATATTTTGAGAGGCGGTTTCAAAGGAGTGCTCTACCCGGTCAATCCCACGGCCAAGTCGATTCTGAGCGTCAAGGCCTACCCCAGTGTCACGGATATCCCGGATCCCGTCGATCTGGCCATGGTCATTCTTCCTCCCAAACTTGCCCGAACAGCCGTGGCGGACGCCATCCAAAAGGGGGTGAAGGGCATCGTCATCGTTTCGGCGGGTTTCCGGGAGGTCGGAAAAGCGGGGCGCGACATTGAGGATCAAATCGTGGAGATGTGCCGCAAGGCCGACATTCGGCTCATCGGTCCCAACTGTTTAGGTGTGATCAATCCGTTGACCTCTGTCAGCCTCAATGCCAGCTTTTCCAGTCGAATGCCCAAGGCTGGAAACATCTCCTTTATTTCCCAGAGCGGCGCCCTTTGCACGGCCGTGCTTGATTTCGCAGCCGACCGGGATTTCGGTTTCTCCAAGTTCATTTCCATCGGCAACAAGGCGGATGTGGATGAACTGGACCTACTTCGGTATTTTCACCGGGATTTTGATACCGAGGTGATCATGATATATCTGGAAGAGTTGCGTCGAGGCCCCGAGTTCATCGAAGAGGTGAAAAAGATCACCTCGGGTGACCGGCCCACGCCGGTCCTTGTCATCAAGTCCGGCAGGACAAGCGCCGGCGCTCAGGCCGCCGCCTCACACACCGGTGCCCTGGCCGGATCCGAGGCGGTTTACGACAGCATCTTCGAACAGGCAGGCATTATCCGCGTCGACTCCATCAACGATCTTTTCGATTTCGCCGGTACCTTTGCCTACAAGAACGAGTCAATGCTGGGAAAATTCCGACGAAAAATTCCCGACGGCAACCGCGTGGCCATCGTCACCAACGCGGGTGGGCCCGGGATCGTCGCTACGGACATGACCGTCTCGTCCGGTCTTCAACTTGCCGAATTCAAAGAGGACACCATCGAAACCCTGGCAAGCCACCTGCCGGCGGCGGCCAATCTTCACAACCCGGTGGACGTCATCGGCGACGCGGCCCAGGATCGGTATGAAAATGCACTAGCGGCGGTGATTCGGGACGAGGGGGTCGACGGGGCACTCGTCATCCTCACCCCACAGTCCATGACCAACGCCCTGGGTACCGCCGAGGCGGTGGTCAGCATCGCGCGGCGCACCCACAAGCCGATCCTTTGCTGCTTCATGGGGATCGTCGACGTCTCGTCGGGGGTCAAACATCTTCAGGAAAACGGGATCCCGGTTTTTCGTTTCCCCGAGGCGGCGGCCCGGGCTTTTGGCACGCTCTATCGTTATTCCCAATGGTTGAACCGTCAGTTTCTTGCCCAGTTTACCCTGAGCCACGACGTCGCCGGCGCCCGCGACATCATCAACGATTGTCTTGAGCGTGGCCGAACCCGGCTGGGGGAATTCGAAGGCCTCAGACTTCTGGCCTGTTATGGTTTTGATGTGTTGCCAACTGAACTGACGGCCAATGATGACGAGGCCGTCGCCGCTGCGGATCGGATCGGGTATCCGGTGGCCCTCAAGATCGTCTCCCCCCAGATACTTCACAAGTCCGACGCTGGCGGGGTGAAAATCGGCATGAAGGACGCCGCGGCGGTCCGGAAGGCCTTCAATCAGATCGTGGAGGGTGCTCGGAAATACAGCGCCGAGGCGGAGATCGAAGGGGTTCTTGTCCAGAAAATGGCCGAGCCCGGTCGGGAGGTGATTCTGGGCGCGAACCGATACCCTGTCTTCGGTCCCCTCATCATGTTCGGTTTCGGTGGCATTTTCGTCGAGGTTTTCAAGGATGTCTCGTTCCGCCTTGCCCCCATCGGCCGGAACGAAGCCCGTCGAATGATGCGAAAAATCATGGGATACAAACTCCTTAGGGCCTTCCGGGGACGTCCGGAATCCGATCTGGCGACCGTTGAGCGGCTTCTGGTCAGTCTTTCGGACATGGTGGTCAATCATTCCGAGATTCAGGAACTGGACATCAACCCTCTTCTGGTTCATGAACAGGGGCGGGGCGCCACCGTGGCCGACTGTCGGATGATCCTCAAGGCAGCCGATGGCGACGTCGCCTGAGACCACCGTCCATCCGGTAATCCTTCGGGTGCCGGCGGACGTCTACCTTCCCTTGACACTCAGGGACCAGGTGCGTTTTTTGAGTGACTATGCCCGACAAGCGTTGATCCTTTCCGCGGCGCTGCGGGGAGTCGTCCTTGCCACGGACCAGCTGACTAAAGACAGCCTCGGCCGACCGCTCTCCGTCGGGGGCGGTTACTGGTCCGTCAGTCACAAACCTCAGTATGTCGCGGGAATTTTTTCGCCTGAGCCCGTGGGCATCGATATCGAAAGGGTCCGGCCATACAACCCCAGACTTCAATCCAAGGTGGCGACAACGCATGAATGGCACTTGGTGGAATCCGATGCGCCCGACGCTTTTTTCCGCTTTTGGACCGCGAAAGAAGCGGTGCTTAAGATCGGCGGCATTGGTATCGCCGATCTTCTGAAATGCCGCGTCCGACATGTGGACGGACGCCGAGGCCTGTCGGTGCGGTATCGGCATCGGGACTACCGGGTTTGCCACACCTATGTCGACGACCATATCGCGGCGGTGGTTCTGGGAAAATTTCCTGTTCAATGGCGATTTCCCGAGACGCTATGAACCGTTGCGCAGGTTTGACAGGGGGGCTCCTGACCCGTATATTAAAATTCAACTTTCGGCTTCTGGACACCGAAAGTTCCGTTAAAAAATTGGGATGAGATCCTTTCGGAAGATTCGGTGTCTATCATCCAGAATCGACTATGAGGGACGATGATGAAACGGATGACAGTGATGGCAAAGGTAGGCATCGGCATTGTTCTGGCGTCGGCCGCCTTGAATGGATGCCTGTCCTTCAGCCGAGGTGTCGGTCAAACGGTCGCGCCCGAGCTGCGTCTGCCGCTTCAAGAAGGCGGTCCTTACACAGGAGCATGGGTTGCGCGCGACCTGGTGTTTTCCTATGAATACCTCCGGCAGGGGGGGAAATTGACGGTTAACGGCACCGTTGAATTTCTGGGGGGCGTCAGCAATTTTCCCATCATCCAGACCTTTTATCTGGAAACCTATTATCTGAACGCAGCGGGTCAGGTGATCGCCGTCGGTCGACTTTACAACAGCGGTTGGGGAAAAGCGCTCGAACCCCTCCGGTTTACCCGGCGTCGGGCGATACCTCCTGAAGCCGTCGGCTGGGCTATCGGCTATTCCGGCAAGGTGATCGACAACGGTCCGGCTGGAGAGTCGGCGGACTGGTCCTTTTGGGATACCCCCTTCAAGTAGGTATGGATATCGTTCCATTTTTTTCTGAACGTCCAACCACCGGAATAAACCGTCAACCCTGAGGACGGGTACCGTCACGAGGTGCCGGTCCCAAGTGCGAGGAGGCGCAGATGCAAGAGAACACGGCTTTAGACATCCTGAAGAGTGCGATGTTGCTGGAGATGCGAGGGAAGGCTTTTTATGAGAACACGGCATTACAGACCGTGAACCCCGATATCAAAAAATTTTTCGAGACCATGGCCGAGGAGGAGAGTCTTCATATCCGGATGCTGTCGGATCAATACCAGACTTATAAAAACAGCGGCAGATTCAAAACGGTGGTATATGACGACGCCGCCGTCGGGGGGGTGGCGTCAGTGGTCCTCAACGCCGTCCTGAAGGAAAAGATCCAGAGCGCCGGCTACGAATCGGCCGCCATTCAGGCGGCCATGGCCATGGAGGAGCGTGCCGTCAAGCTTTATACGGAGCGTGCCCGCAACACCTCGGATCCCGAGGAAAAGCGGCTTTATGAGTGGCTTTCAGACTGGGAGAGTGGTCATTTGAAGGTTTTGATGGGCATGGACAGTGCATTGACCGAGAAAATTTGGCATGACAACCGGTTCTGGCCTTTTTGATTTTTGCCCTGCCTGTGGGACACCGCTAACGCGTGTTTGGGATGGTGGAATCGAGCGCCGACGCTGTCGCCCGTGCGGAAGGATCTACTACCGCAACCCCATTGTGGGTGTGGCGGTCATTGTTACGGCGGCGGATCGCCTTCTGCTGGTCCGCCGCATTGGATCTTACGAGGGGCTCTGGTGCATTCCCTGCGGTTACGTGGAGTGGGATGAAGACGTTCGGGTGGCGGCCGGCCGCGAGTTTGAGGAAGAGACCGGTCTTTCGGTGACCGTTGGGCAGGTGTTTGCCGTTTACTCCAATTTCCACGATCGATCCCGCCAGACGGTGGGCATCTGGTTCCTGGGGGAGATCGTGGGGGGGGCGATGCAAGCCGGCTCCGATGCCGCTGAGGTGCGGTTTTTTTCCCTGGACCGTCTCCCGCCCATGGCCTTTCCCACGGATGTGGCTGTTTGCCGTCAGCTCATGACTCCCCGATTTAGCCGGTAAGAGTGTGAGAGAAGGCGTTGACGCGGCTTGACACCGTTTCCGTCAAAGCGGCGGCAAGTCCTCCGGCGTATTGACATGGCCCGACAATATCGCTTATAGACGGGAGAGAATGACATTTTCCCTCATAAAAAGCGATAGGATACCGTGAAGGAATTGAAATGGACTTACACGGGGTGTTGCAGTATCCGGTTTGGGAACTGGAGGTGCTGGGCGGTGGGTTCTGGATCGCGCTGATCGCCGTTATTCATGTCTATATCGCCCATTTCGCCGTGGGCGGCGGGCTCTTCATCGTCTTGACGGAAGCCAAGTCATACCGGGAAAATTCTCCGGCGATGCTGGATTATGTCAAGATGCACGCGGGATTTTTTCTGGTGCTGACCGCTGTGTTTGGCGCCGTCACCGGCGTCGGTATCTGGTTTGTCATCTCTGTTCTGAGTCCCCAGGCGGCATCGATTCTGATTCATTATTTCTTCTTTGGATGGGCGACGGAATGGGTCTTTTTTCTGGGTGAGATCGTAACGCTCTTCGTCTACTACTATACCTTCGGCAACATGGAACGGAAGACCCATCTTGGCATGGGTTGGCTCTACTTCATCCTCGGTTGGCTCTCCCTCTTTGTCGTCAACGGCATTGTGGCCTTTATGCTGACCCCGGGAGAATGGGTGACCACTCGCGGTTTCTGGGATGGTTTCTTCAATCCATCCTTCTGGCCGTCCCTGGCGTTCCGGACGGCGATGGCATTCATGCTCGCCGGACTTTTCGGTTATGTGACCGCACTCGCGGTTTCCGACGCTGATTTGCGGGAGCGCCTCCTCAGCTATTGCTCCAAATGGCTTTTGCTACCACTGCCGATCATTCTCGGCACTGGCTGGTGGTACATCGCCGCCCTTCCTCCCGCGCAGCAGAAAATGGTTCTCGACATCTCTCCGGAAACGCTCCGCTTCTTGAAGATTTTTCTCTGGATCTCTCCGGTGATCTTCACGGCGGGCATTCTCATGGCCTTTCGCGTCGGCCTTCACGTCAAGCGTGGCATCGCCGGGCTTCTGGTTCTCATTGGGCTGGCCTACATGGGGTCTTTTGAATTCGTTCGAGAGGCGGCCCGGCGTCCCTACTTAATCCACGGATACCTCTACACCAATGCAACCCCCGCAGAAGCGGCGGATGAGATTCGAAAAACAGGCGTCCTAAAGGCGATGCGATGGTCCAGGTATCATGAGATCACCCCTGAAAACCGGGTGTCGGTCGGGAAGGATCTCTTCAAATTTCTCTGCAGTGCCTGCCACTCGGTTGGCGGGCCCATGCACGACATCCTTGCTCTCACGGAAAAGTTTTCTTTGGAGGGAATGTCAGCCATACTGAACGGTATGGGCCGGATTAACACTTACATGCCGCCGTTTCCGGGCAACGCCACCGAGCGGGATGCCCTGGCTGCTTACATTGTTCTCGGACTGCACGGCAAGACGACGGAAGCGGCGGTGAAGATCGAACCGATCCCAGTCAAGATGCCGCCTTTCACTCCTGATGCCGATAACTATGTCCTCCTGGCCTGGAACGCCAAGGGGATGCACTGCGTTTCGGATGCCGATCGCTATTTCAGCTTTGCGACCCCCGGGAACGACATATACGCCCTTCTCTTCCGTCGGGGTGAGATTCCTGAGCGAATTACAGAGGGCGTAACCCTTCGCTACCGTCTGGAAAAGGATTTCGCCGATCCCGCCGCTCACAGCGACTTCTGGAAATATGCCGGCCGGCTTACGGGAAAAGATCTGGCTGTCGGGACGGGGATTTCGGGTAAGCGCGTCGCCGACAGGTTGGACTACGACGACGCATCCGGGGCTTATGTCGCAAAAGCGGTTCCGGTCATGCCCTATACCGAAAACGGCCGGTTCATGCCTTATCCCCTCATGACGGTGCGGGCGATGGACGACAAGGGTGCCGTTCTGGCGGAAACCTGCATCCCCGTTCCCGTTTCGACGGAAATGGGGTGCCGTTCCTGTCACGGCGGCGGTTGGCGTATGGACGGCAAGGCTGGCCTGTCGGACAAGACCGCCGAGGATATCCTGGCCGTTCATGATCGTATAAACAAGACCCGGCTGCTGGCGCAGGCTCAGGACGGAGATCCCGTGAGGTGTCAATCCTGCCATGACGCGGGAAAACCGCAGATGAATCTGTCCGCAGCTATCCACGGCTTCCACGCCGTTCAGCTGACGGACTCAGGTCCGGAGGCCTGTGCCGCCTGCCATCCGGGCCGGCCTGAGGGGGTTACCCGGGCCTACCGGGGCATTCATCGGCAAATTGGACTGGATTGCACCCACTGTCACGGCGGAATGGCGGATCATGCCCTCAGCCTGCTGGCGGCGGAGCGACAGTCGGGCAAGGCCTCGGCGGAGCGGATAGCGTCGCTCCTGAGGCCTGATGCCGTCGCCTCTACGGAGGTCGTCAATCCCCGGAAGCCGTGGGTTAACGAGCCTGACTGTCTGACCTGCCATGTGGGATTCCAACCCCCCGAATCCCTTGACGCCTTCAATCACTGGACGGCGGGGGAAGCAGATCTCTATCGGATGCGGACCGGCGGTGCCGGCCTCATGTGTGCCGCCTGCCACGGCAGTCCCCACGCCCTGTATCCGGCTGACAATCCCTTCGGCAACGACCGGGATAACATCCCACCCATCCAGTACCAGGGTATGCCGTATCCTATGGGTGCCAACAGAAACTGCAAGGTGTGCCACATGCGGGATATGAACGAGGAGGTGCATCATCCAAACGCTCTCGGAATGTTCCGCAATGCCGGATAACACGCCGTGTTCCCTTATGATCGTGTTTTCGGCTGAGGTCTAGCCGGGAGTGGCATATCCCGACCGCGCCATTGAATCCCCCGGCTTCCTCGTCCCCAGTGATCAGAATGCCGATGGAACTTAGCGCGAAAACGGCCGCAGGGTTAAGCATGATGAGGTTTAGGAGGATCTTACCTCTGAACACATGAGTGTTCAGGTTGACATCTATCGGCAATTATTTCTATCATTGCCGATAGATGTTTCCGTATAGGCACGAGGGTATTTTCGGGGACGAAATGGAACAAGGAGAGCACATGATGAAGGGTTGCGGAGGTCTGCCGAGGCGGGAAAATGATAACGATCCTTCGAGAATCGACGGCTTTTCCCGAAGAGATTTTCTGTGGACGCTGTCCGTTGGAGGAATGGGGATAATGATGGGGTGTGCCGTCGATCCCGTGACGGGGCGTTCCCAGCTGATGCTGGTATCGGAATCCCAGGAGGTTGAGATCGATCGGCAGTACTCGCCAAAACAATATTCAGCGGACTATGGTATCATTCAGGATACGGCATTGAATCGGTACATCGGTCAGGTGGGCCAAAGCCTTGTCCCGCACACCCATCGTACGGGGATGCCTTACGCTTTCCAGACCGTAAATGCCGTTTACGTCAATGCCTATGCGTTCCCCGGGGGAAGCATCGCTGTAACCCGGGGGATCCTGCTCGAGTTGGCTGATGAAGCGGCCCTGGCCGGGTTGCTGGGACATGAACTCGGGCATGTCAATGCGCGCCATACCGCCGAACAGATGTCCAAGAGCCAGATTTCTTCGGTGCTCCTGACCGGACTTCAGGCTGCCGTCGGCCTCGGTGCTGCTTCATATGCCGACATCGCCGGGCAACTGGGTATGCTTGGCGCGAGCCTTCTTCTGGCCTCCTACAGCCGTGATAACGAACGGGAAGCCGACGCGCTGGGGAACGCCTACATGGTCAAGGCCGGCTACAGCACGGATGGTTTCGTCGAGTTGATGGGAATGCTCAATTCCCTCTCAAAGGAAAGGCCCGGCTACACAGACGTCCTCTTTTCAACTCACCCCATGAGCGAGGAGCGATACCGAACGGCCGTGGACGCAGCCCGGACAATCTATCAGGGTTCCCGCAGCGCGCCACGCCACCGGGAACGTTACATGGATAACACCGTCCGGCTTCGCGCTTTGAAAGGGGCCATCGATCTGATGCAGAAAGGGGAAACAGCGCTTTCCAAAAAACGGTACGGCGAGGCCGAGTCTCTCATAGGTCGTGCACTGAAGCAAGCGCCCGATGATTATGCCGGTCTGGTGATGATGTCGAAATGTCTGGCGGTCCAGAAGAAAAGTCGGGAAGCGGAATCTTATGCCGAGAGGGCCAAGGCGGTCTATCCTGGAGAGGGACAGGCCTGGTATGTCGGCGGTTTTGTCCAACTCGATCAAAAGAAGTATCCTGAGGCCTATCGCTCCTTCGATCAGTACGATCGCATTTTACCCGGAAATGCCAATGCGACGTTTTTCAAAGGATACGCCCTGGAGGGAATGGGCGATAAAACAGCAGCGGCAGCACACTACCGGAAATATCTTCAAGCGATACAACAGGGGGCTCAGGCCCAGCATGCCTACAACCGGCTCGTGGAGTGGGGTTACATCCGAAAATAGCCTTGACGCATGCGCCTTGGGCAAAGATGCATCGACCTGCGACCCGGCGGGTCTTTGTGCTTGACACCTCATTTATGGTTGCATATGTAAAGACCGTTTTCAGGCGCCCGACGATACCGCGTCTTTGGGGTGCGTTATGCGGGCCTGCTACCTCAGGAGGGACAGCCGTTTTGCTGGGAACACTGGTCAATACATTGGCGATCGTCTGCGGTGCCCTGGCGGGGCTCATGTTACGGGGCGGGGCACCCGAAAGATACACCTCGACGGTGATGCATGCCATCAGCCTCGCTGTCATCCTGATCGGCCTGAAGGGCGCTATCGGCACCCAGGACATCCTGCTGGTGATTTTCAGTCTGGCCATCGGTAGTGTCATCGGTGAACTGTTTCGCATCGAAGAGCGGCTTGAGCGTTTTGGAAACCGCCTTGAACGGCGCTTTTCTAAAGGGGAAGGCGGGTTCTCGAAAGGGTTTGTTGCCGCAAGTCTGCTTTTCTGCGTTGGATCCATGGCCATTGTCGGCGCTTTGGAGAGCGGACTTACAGGAGATCACCGGACCCTGTATGCCAAATCCGTTCTGGACGGCGTGGCGGCCATTGTCTTCGGGTCGACCTTCGGTATCGGTGTTCTTTTTTCGGCTGTTTCGGTCTTCTGCTATCAAGGGTTCATCACCTTTACGGCGACGCTCATCAAACCATTTCTCGTGCCAGCGGTCGTCAGCCAAATGTCGGGGGTCGGCGGTCTGCTCATTATGGCCATTGGATTCAATATGCTCGAGATCAAACGGATCAAGGTGGGCAACATGTTGCCGGCCATTTTCGTCCCTCTGGCCTATTTCCTGTTTCGCAAGCTTGCAACTTTCTAGCCGAGAGGCCAAAAACGATGATGGCAAGTGAAGCGGCTAATCGTGGTCGAAGACATATCCTACTGCCCGAAGGCTCTTGAAAAAAACCGGCTTTTTAGGATTTTCCTCGAAATATTTGCGCAAACGAACGATGAAATTGTCTACTGTTCGGGTCGTCGTCTTCCCGGTATAACCCCAGCCCACCTTGAGGAGCTTGCTGCGGGAGAGAGGTTTGCCCCGGTGTGCGATAAAGAGTTTCATCAGCCGCATCTCCTGCTCTGTGAGACGGATTTTGCCGCACCGGCATTGGGTTGTCGCCGTCCGGAAGTCGATCGTGTTGCCACCGAAAACATAGACTGCCGGTATCGCGTCCATGGCTGTATCCCGGGCGCTTTCAATATCTCCGGACCACGTCGACCGCTTCAGTAGGCGTTCGATGCGGAGCAGCAGTTCGTCCAGGTGGAACGGTTTGGTCAGGTAGTCGTCGACCCCGTATGAGAGCCCCTTGATTTTGTCGTTGTGAGCGTTTTTGGCTGATAGGATCAAAATGGGTATCTGATCATCCTCAAGCCGGATATGCTGAAGAACCGATAACCCGTCGATCACCGGGAGCATGATATCGAGGATGATCAGATCGGGTGGCGTTTCCTTCCAACGTTTCAGGGCGTCGCCGCCATCCTTGGCAATGACCGGTGAATAGCCCTGAAGGATGAGGTTCAGCTTCAAGCCTTCCGCAATATGGCTTTCGTCCTCGACGATCAGGATGCGTTTTTTGTTCTTTTCGACCATGGCATTCCTCAACAAGTGACGATTGGAATCGCTTCTCCCCGTCGATCACGGGATTATCGGTGATGAGGCAGAAGCAGGGTAAAGACCGCGCCTTCCCCGGGTCCGTTACTGGAGGCGATCACCTTGCCTTTGTGAAGCCTGGCGATGTTTTGCACCAGATGAAGCCCCAGACCGCTCCCTTTGGCCGTCATATCATCGGAGCGTCCCACCTGATAGAATTTTTTAAAAATCCGCTTGATCTCTGATTTCGGGATGCCGATACCGTTGTCCCGGAAATGGACGGCGAAGTGCCGTTTTTGATTCTCGAACACGATATCAATTTTGGGCGTCTGGGAAGCGTTGTATTTGATAGCGTTGGTAAAGATGTTAATGAGAAGCATTTCGAAAAGAGGGACATTGACGGCGTATGTGAAGGGCTCATACTCCGGGTTGTGAATTTGGATTTGACACCCTTCGAACAGATGGTGGTTATCGGCAATGAAGTTTCTGACCAGCTTAACCATGTCGGAATCGACAAATTCTCCCCCATAGTTCCTGCTTTCGATGCGGGCAAGATTCAAAATGCGGTTGATGTTGTCGGATAGACGTCCGACATCCTGCAGCATGTAGCGGATATAGGTGATCTGATGGGTTCTGGGAATGTCGTGTTTGAGAAAAGTTTCAAGAAAAAGTTTCAGGGACGTCACAGGAGTTTTGAGTTCATGGGTGAAGCTGTTGATGAAATTGTGCTGAAGGCGATACAGTTGAACGGTTTTTTGGCTGTAGACGAAAATGGCGAAAATGCCGATGAGAATAATGCCAACGAGGATGGAGAGCACCAAAATCACCATCCAGGTTTCGGATTTCAGAACCTGCTGAGGATCAATATTGAATTTTCGGGCGATGGTTTCCAGGTCCTTACTGGCCTTGGTGTACCAGTAGATGGAGAGAAACAGCGACAACACCAGGGCCAAAATGGAAAAGATGAATACAAATAGGGGGTGATAGAACCATCGTGTCCGTTTCATGATTGACTGCTCTCATATACTGGCAGATTCTGAAAGTCAATGCTTGTCGCGTCCCGGGAGTGCCTGGACACGATGCCGGGTTCAGTTTAGGGTAAGAGCCCTCAAGACCCAATAGACGAAGACCCGAGAGAGGTGGACGGGGGTGTTCCTCGGCCGTCGGCATCGTGAGCATGCCCATTCGATGTTGAGAGTGACTCGGGACGCTGGGAATTTATCCATCCGATGGGTGAAGGAGGTAAATGACGATACATTTGAGGTGGGAATCCGATTTTTCAGGGCTTCTCTGGCCCGAGATGGTCCCCGGAAGACTGATCAGGCGATATCACCGGTTTTTGGCTGACGTGGCGCTCGATAGCGGTCGAGTGGTCACGGCTCATTGCCCGAACTCCGGCAGGATGACGGGCTGTTGTGAGCCCGGAATGCCGGTCTACCTGTCCTGTCATGATAACCCGAAACGAAAATTGAAGTACACCTGGGAAATAATCAGAATGCCGACGTCCTTGGTGGGGGTCAACACCCTGGTTCCCAATCGTCTGGTTGCAGAATCCATTGGACAGGGGCTTGTCGCGGAACTTTCGGGGTATGCGTCGGTCCAGCGGGAGGCAACGGTGGGTCACAACAGCCGCATCGACCTTCTGCTCTCCAACAGAACGGGGGGGCGATGTTACGTGGAGGTGAAAAACTGTACCTGGGTTCAAGAAGGGGTGGCGTCGTTTCCCGATGCTGTCACCGCTCGGGGCCTGAAGCATCTGGTTGAGCTTCGACGGTTGGCGAAAAAGGGCGACCGATGCGTTATGTTCTACGTGATTCAGCGTATGGACGCCGAGCGTTTTATTCCCGCGGATGATGTTGATCCGGATTATGGGGAGGGGCTCCGACACGCGGTGAAAGATGGGGTTGAGATATTGGTGTTCGATGTGGCGATAACGCTGGAATGCATTCGTTTGAATAAAAGAATTCCCTATCAGCTGTGAGGGTGAGAACCGCTGGTCCGGGAAAAAAATGTTTACAAAATCAGCATGATCTTATATTAACGAACTGCAAATTTGTTATGATTACCAATGTATGGGCTGCTTTTTTTCTGCTTAACCGGTTATATACGCAAAGAGGGTTTTTATGGCAAAAAAAACAACGGTAAAATCAACCTCCAAAAAGAAGACCGTCGCGAAGAAAAAAAAGACCACCGGCAAAGGGATGAGCACCATGGATAAAACCATGAACGCAGGTGCCAAGCAAGGCGTTAATAAAACGCCGGCGGCCAGGACGGCGACGATGGAGAAAAAAACAACCGTGAAACAGAAAAATCCGTCTTCAAAAGATCTGTTGATGAAAAAATTTGACCGGTGGCAGCCGGAGCGTCTGTATATCGTGCCGAAGGCGGCCGACGATGCGGCGGATTTTTCGGCGCCGCCCCGTATTGATGACGGCGACAGCCGCATGCGGGAGATTTTGACCCGGAAGTTTGATTTTGATTTTGCGGCGGTGTCGAAGCCGCCAAAGCCGAAACGGACAGTAGCCGAGCTTTTGAGATTGAGGTTTGACCGGTGGCAGCCGGAGCGTCTGTATATCGTGCCGAAGGCGGCCGATGATGCGGCGGATTTTTCAGCGCCGCCCCGTATTGATGACGGCGACAGCCGCATGCGGGAGATTTTGACCCGGAAGTTTGATTTTGATTTTGCCGAACTAGCGGAGAAGGCCGAGGCGGCGCGGAAAGCAGCTGAAGAGAAGGCGGCTGCGGAGAAGGCCGAGGCGGCGCGGAAAGCAGCTGAAGAGAAGGCGGCTGCGGAGAAGGCCGAGGCGGCGCGGAAAGCAGCTGAAGAGAAG